>ERZ1673697.96-NODE-96-length-133068-cov-10.200507_pt1 | contig 133068 bp, 119 predicted proteins | sample MGYA00580227_ERZ1673697 | MGnify/ENA primary metagenome ERZ1673697 (study PRJEB41218, sample SAMN15661759) | gut metagenome | host: Homo sapiens | place: Canada: London | collected 2015-08-20/2019-03-30 | study: EMG produced TPA metagenomics assembly of...
AGAATTTTCGAGAATCGTATGTGTTTCACTGTTTAGTTATCAAGGTTCTTTGTTTTCGCTCTCTTTCGACAGCTCATTTAGCTTATCACATTCATTTTTGTTTGTCAAGAACTTTTTTAAGTTTTTTCAAAACTTTTCAAATGAATTTTTGTGATTCGTTGCTCATCAGCAACTCGTTTACTTTATCACATTCACTTCCGAATGTCAACAAGTTTTTTAAGTTTTTTATTTTCTTTTTTGTTTTTCAAAAAAGAAAAATCCGCCTCATTTCGAAGCGGATTAAAGTATATCATTGAATGCATTCTACGTCAAGTAGTTTTTTATTATTTTCCAAAAAACTGTAAAAAAGCATTTACCAGCACGTCATATCTGTATACCACACGCAGGAAGCTGTCCTTTTCCACCAATGCCAAACCTGTTTTTCCTGTCTCTGTACTACAGAGTACCGTTAAAATAAGAAGCGCTATCCACAGAAACACAATTCCTTTTGCAACTCCTACCAGCGCTCCAGTCAGTCTGTTGGCCCCATTGATCAACGGCAGTTCTGCAATTGCATTTAACACACACCCAATCAATCTGAGCACAAGATTTGCCAGGATATATGAAACAAGATAAGACATCCCATTTACGATCAGCCTTGCCAGATATCCAGACACATAATCACCAAAAGAATCTACAGCTAATTCTTTGTAAACTTCTGCTGTATTGTTATCCGTCAGACTTTTCTGCAGGACTTTCGGCAAATTAAGTCCATCTATAAAAGTTGTTTCTTCCTGTATCGTCCCATCCATGATTTTCCCGTCAGAGCTTTCTTCGTCTGATTTTTCCTCATCCATATTCTGTGAATCAATCAGATTGAGACAGCTTTCCTGTATCCGTTCATATGCAGGTGTTTTTTTCATCATAAAGTCATTCACATACGGATTGATCATCCACGCAAGTGCCAATGCCAGAAATACAAAGAAAAATGACATGATCTCTCGCACAAATCCTTTACGATATCCGCCATATCCTGTAAAAATCAGAATTGCTATAGCCAGAATTCCAAGCCACGTTATCTCCATGTCACACCTCTCAGCTTAATTTGATCACGTCAACACCGCTGTCGAGAACAAGAAGATATCGGTTCCAGCCAATCTTTATGAAATCACTGATCGTTCCATCAATCGTACCACTGTATTTTTCTACACCTCTGCTGTTCATAACACATACCTGCGAGCTGTTATATAGAAGAATATTTCCATCACTCACCTTGATCGTAGTATACGGAATATTGAAATCTTTTTCAAATTTCAGATTTCCATCCGTAGAATACACTCTCATTGTATATGGTTTTTCTTTATTTCCATTTTTAAACACAAGACCGATTATATCATCATCATAAAATGTGCTGACAATTTCTTTATCTACTTTAACAGTTTCTTTTTCTTTCGGGATCTGGCTTCCTTTATACAAAGTAAATCCATCGTCCCTCACCGCAAGTGATTTGCCACCATTCAGATACATAATCTGCGGAATCACCGTTCCCTCATAAGTATATCCGCTCACAATACGGTCATCTTCGCTCTGCCCTACATCACCAAAATTATAGAATGCAACATAACTGGTCGTCTCACTTCCATCCACATACTGATATGCAACCATCATGATATTTCCATTATCAGCAACAGCTACATCCAGCGGATATCCCGGATCCGAAATGTGTGTCTGGTTTTCTGCGATCAAACTTCCATCTGATGCATAAAAATTAATCCACGTCGAATCGCCGCCATCCAAAATAGCAGCAACCATTCCACTTGAAGAAATTTTCGCTTTAACAATATTATAAGACGTTGTAACGCTTCCAGTCTCTCCGTTTTTGTCAAACATCTCAAGCAGCGTACCATCCTGATCCGCAATAACCGCTCTGTCATCTTTTACATAAGCCACCGGATTCTGCATTTCGTAAAGAACGCTCCAGTAAGTATCCATACTGCTATTGACCAGCGATGCTCCATCCGGACTGTACCTGAGTATTTTTCCAGACATTTCCAGATATTTTGTAGAAACTACATCCTCCTGTTCACTTGCAGAAAGTATTCTGTAATTATGATAGCTTCTCCGTTCAACATACAGAAGAACTACCGTTGCTATTGCAGCAACCGCCACGATTGACATTACAGTTCTGCGTAATGCATCATGTTTATGTCTGCGCAGTCGGTTCTGATACGCTTCTTCCGGACTCATCTGTTGAATCGCACGCTGTTCCTGTTCGAGTTTCGCCCGCTGCGACTGCATTTTCTTTCTTTTGTGTTTTCGTTTTAATTTTTTTATTATATTTGCCATTTTCCTTACCTTGTACTTTATCGCAGGTATTTCCTGCGACCAGTCATCCGTTATCTTCTAATCGGTCACTGCTCATTCTGTTCACAGCATTCCTGATTTTTTTATTATATCAAATTTTCTACGGCAATACAATTATCTGCCCCGGATAAATAATTTCCTCCTCCGTCAGACCATTTGCCCGACAGATATCAGCCACTTTTTCCATTGTACCATATCTGGATATACTGATCTGATATAAGGTATCTCCCGGTTTGATCACATAAGATGTTCCCGATTCTGCTGATGAAGCCACTGCGCTATCCGTCACATCCTCGCTTATTTTGTTCTTAGCAGCATTGTTTTCCACTTGTTCCTGTTTCACTCTCCGCTCCGCTTTTCTGGTATCGGATTCTTCCCGATAGATTTCCTGTTCTTTTTCCGAATTCAAAACGTTTTTTGTGTCAGTTTCAGCATCATCCTCAGCAGCCATTGATGTTACTGGCGGTGTTTCTGTTGCCGCCGGAGACACTGGAATCGGAGTCAGATCTTTTTTCAACGCGGAAGTTGGCGTAACTGATTTTTTTTCCGTCTGCCTTTCCGCTTTTGTCACTTCCGTTGAATTTGCAGTTCGGGAAACCGTCTCCGTGATCGTATCCGTTATACTCTTATGGTTATAATTTTGATAAAACTGTACACCAACCGTCAGCACAGCCAATACAAGACAGGCTGTTGCCGCATAAGAAAAAACAGAAGCTCTTTCTTCTGTTTCCTGCGTTTCTTCTGTATGTTTCTTTTGAATGATCTTTCGAAAAGTTTTAACCGCGTCGTCTGCAACCAGCTCCTGTTCCGGCTGATTCAGTTCCGGATTCTTTTCCAGCATATACGCCTGCATCTGCGGATTTTTTTCATAATAAATATAATATCCACTCTGTCTCAACAATCTGCCATTGTCATAGCAGAAAAAAGCCTCCTCTTTTTCTACCGGATCCATCAGCATAAGCGCTTTTTCTCCGCCAAAAAGTTTCATATGGATCCGCTGCACGCCTTCTGTCACTTCCATCTGAAGAGATTTCTGCGTCAGGAACCACCCTATAATTTCCTGCCCTGCAAAATAATGTTCTGTTTCCTCATGAAGTTTCTGCCATGTAAGATCACTGAATTCTACATGCTCTGCCGAAATCTCCCCTGCCTCTGCCGTCAGAGCTCCCCTGATAAACAGATAGCCTGTACCTGAATTCCATTTTATTTCGCCCGTAAAAACAGCAGCTGCACCTTTTTCCTCTTCTTCCGCCTTTTCTGCTATTTTCTTCAGAAAAGTGTATACATAATCTTCAATATAAATCCGGTATTTTTCATTCGGAATTCCTATCTGACGTATATTTTTGGGGAGGTTAAAACTTTCCTCATTTCCTTTTGCTGTCTGTTTTTCATCCTTGTAGATAACCTCTATCATATATATCACCCCTTCAGGCATCAGAATACCATACAGGAAATGCAGATTTTAGCATAATATAAGAGACACCCCCAAGAATTTAACGACATATTCTGCATGGTGCATATTTTTCTTTTGCTACGGATACAATAAAGCAGAACCGACAGATCCATTTATAGCATCCAGCTGATGCTCAACCATCGTGAGGAATTTTTATGGCTTTCTATATCAACACAAATCAGCAGGACTGTTCCAGAGAAATTTCTGTTCTGTTAAAAAAATGCATTCTTTCCTATCCCCATCATTGGACAGATCTTGTCTTTCTCTGTATTGGAACCGATCGTGTCACAGGAGACTGTCTTGGTCCTTATGTTGGTCATCGGCTCAGTTCCTTTTGTTTTCCAGGAATATATGTTTACGGAACACTTGTACAGCCTGTACATGCATTAAACCTTTGTGACACACGCAAAGAGATTCTTTCCCGGCATCCGGACAGCCTGATCATTGCTGTTGATGCTTCTTTGGGACAAAAAAAACACCTGGGATATGTGACCATCGCTAATGGTGCACTGTACCCAGGTGCTGCCGTTCATAAAAAACTGCCGCCTGTCGGCCATATTCATATTACAGGAATCGTCAACACAGCAGGCATGTTGGAACAGCTAACGCTCCAGACCACCCGTCTGTCAACTGTTATTTCCATTGCAGAACAAATCTCCAACGGGATTTTGCTGATGATCCCTCAATCTGATTTTAGACAAACTCTTTGATCTGTTTGTAAATACCTTCTGCATCCAGACCATATTTCTCAAGAAGAGCAACTGCCGGACCAGATTCTCCAAATACATCATTAATACCGATACGTTTAACCGGTACAGGAGCTTTTTCAGAAAGACATTCGCATACAGCTCCGCCTAAACCACCAATAATAGAATGTTCTTCTACTGTAACAACCTTGCCGGTCTCTTTGGCTGCTGCTACAATCAATTCTTCATCCAGTGGTTTGATCGTGTGGATATTGATTACCTTTGCATCAATTCCATCTGCTGCCAGTTTCTCCGCTGCCTCCAGAGAAGCAGCCACACAAAGTCCGTTTGCAACGATAGTAAGATCTTTTCCCTCACGAAGAACGATGCCTTTGCCCATTTCAAATTTGTAGTCTGGTCTGTCATTGATTACCGGAACTGCCAGGCGGCCAAATCTCATATATACAGGTCCTACATGCTCATATGCAGCTTTTACCATTGCTTTTGCTTCAATATCATCAGAAGGACTCATAACAACCATACCAGGGATTGCTCTCATAAGTGCAAAATCCTCGCAGCACTGATGTGTAGCACCATCTTCGCCAACAGAGATACCGCCATGTGTAGCGCCTACTTTTACGTTCAATTTCGGATATGCAACAGAGTTGCGAAGCTGTTCATAAGCACGGCCTGCAGCAAACATTGCAAAAGTACTTGCAAACGGAACCTTGCCTGTTGTTGCAAGTCCGGCCGCAATACCCATCATGTTGCACTCTGCGATACCACAGTCAATATGTCTTTCCGGAAATTCTTTTTTGAACATTCCTGTCTGAGTAGCTGCAGCAAGGTCAGCGTCCAGAACAACCAGATCTTCATGTTCTTTTCCAAGCTCTACCAGAGCTGCGCCATAGCTGGCTCTTGTAGCGATTTTCTTTACTTCTGACATAATGCTTCACCTACTTTCTCCAGATCTTCCATTGCCTGTGCATACTGCTCATCATTCGGAGCTTTGCCATGCCATCCAGCCTGGTTTTCCATGAAGGAAACACCCTTACCTTTGACAGTTTTCATAATGATTGCGGTAGGCATTCCTTTGACAGTCTTTGCTTCGTCAAATGCAGCTTTCAGCTGATCCATATCATTTCCGTCTGCTACATTGATCACATGGAAATTAAATGCTTCAAATTTCTTATCAATCGGATATGGAGAGCAAACTTCATCTACTTTTCCATCGATCTGAAGTCCATTATTATCAACAACCACAACAAGGTTGTCCAGTTTACGGAAGCCTGCGAACATAGCTGCCTCCCAAACCTGACCTTCCTGAATCTCACCATCGCCAAGAAGTGTATACACCCTGTAGGATTCGTTGCTCAGTTTTGCAGAAAGTGCCATACCTACTGCTGCTGAGATTCCCTGTCCAAGAGATCCGCTGGACATATCTACACCTGGAATATGTTTCATATCCGGATGTCCCTGCAGATAAGATCCCAGATGACGAAGAGTCTTCAGATCTTCTTTCGGAAAATATCCTCTCTCCGCAAGTACAGAATAAAGTCCCGGTGCTGTGTGTCCTTTAGAAAGGACAAAACGGTCTCTGTCTGCTTTCTTCGGATCTTCCGGATCTACGTTCATTTCTTCAAAATACAGATATGTGAATAAATCTGCTGCTGATAAAGATCCGCCCGGATGGCCGGCTTTTGCAGCATGAACTGCGGTCACGATGTCTTTGCGGACTTCGTTCGCAATTTTCTGAAGTTCTAATTTCTCCATGATGTTCAATTTCTCCTTTTAATAATTTGAAGAATAACTATTTCGCCCATAGTTAATCCATAACATGCTTATGCTACAATTAATTCTGACATTAGTCAAGTACAAGGATATATTCGCTCACCAAATTCACACTGCACCCTGACCTTACATTTACAAAATTCAAGAATCCCGCCACTGATTCACCACCTGCAGAGGTGGGATTCCTCTCACATCTTAATGTATTATTTGTCACCAAATACAGCTTTGTAGTCTTTCTGGAATTTTTCGATTCCTGCATCTGTCAGAGGATGTTTTGTCATCTGCTCCAAAACTTTGTATGGTACGGTTGCGATATCAGCACCTGCCAGTGCACATTCTGTTACATGGATCGGATGACGAACGCTTGCACAGATGATCTGTGTATCGATTCCAGCAACTTCAAACATTTCAACGATCTGACGGATCAGCGGAAGTCCGTCTGTGGAGATATCATCCAGTCTTCCAAGGAACGGAGATACATATGTAGCACCTGCTCTTGCAGCAAGTAAAGCCTGGTTGGCAGTAAAGATCAGAGTAACATTTGTTTTGATTCCTTCTTTTGAAAGAACTTTGACAGCTTTCAGACCTTCTACTGTCATAGGAATCTTTACAACCATGTTTGGATGGATCTTGGCAATCTCACGTCCTTCTGCGATCATACCTTCTGCATCTGTTGTTGTAGCTTTTACTTCTCCGCTGATCGGTCCGTCAACGATCTCTGTGATTTCTTTGATCACTTCGTTGAAGTCTCTTCCTTCTTTTGCGATCAGGGACGGGTTTGTGGTGACACCACAGATAATTCCCATGTCATTTGCCTTACGAATGTCGTCTACATTTGCTGTGTCGATAAAAAATCTCATTTTAATTCCCTCCTGAGTTTTTGCTCTGTTTTTTTGATATTTTCATTATAACAGACCAAACATGAAGGTCAAGAGGCGCCATAATTATTAATAAATTTTCTATTAATAATATCAATTTTTATAAATAAATTATTGCTTTATTTACGATTTTTGATCTATAAGCGCCTTGAAAATCCAAGTTTTCTCAGTAGTCTCACTGATATTTACATCAAATTATTAATAATAATTTTATTATACATATTTATTTTATTTTTTCCGTCATTCCATCCGGATCCGGAATCTTTCTTTTTGTATTTGCATAGGCAGTCGTCTTACGAGTGATCAGTTTCGGGGTATATTCAATATTATAAAGACTGGTTGGCTGCAGTCCTGCCGAATAAAACTGGTCATTCATCATGATCTTGCGAATAATGATATCACAGGCATCCCTGCCTTTCAGCGCAACAAAATGATCGATCGTTGTTAACGAAAGTCTCCGGATGCCAGAATAAAAAGTATCATCACAGCCAATGACCGAAACATCTTTCGGCACACGTATTCGGGATTCTTCCAGCGCATCGATCGCGCCAAGAGCCATCATGTCGTTCTGACCGGCAATTGCCGTAAAGTTTCTGTCCTCTTTCAACAATTCCATTGTCAGCTGATATCCCATAGAATATTCCGAATCCATTTTTGGCAGCGTACGGTCAACAGATTCATCTGCTGCTTTGATCAATACATGCCCAGCCAGTCCTTCCTTCTCATATTCTTTCACAAAACCATCCACTCTTCTGGAGCGCTGCCACTGTCGTCTGGTCAGAGGCGGTGTGATAAATGCCACATCTCTGTGTCCCAGATCCAGCAAATGGCGTGCCATCAATCTTCCGACCATTGTATTGTCCTGGTTGATCGCGTCAACTGTCGTTGTCTTTTCTTTATTACTGATAATAACAAGGGGAATCCTCCTTGCCAGTTCCTCCACCTTTTTCTGAAAGTCCGGATGAGGATTACATGCATAGATGATTCCCTGCGGGTCCATCGTGCTGATCATACGCAGATATTTTTCTTCCAGCCCCGCATCTCTCTGTGTGTTGCAGGTAAAAACGCCATACCCCTTCTCATTGGCAACCGATTCAATTCCCTGAAGAAGCAGTACATAATAAGGACTGGTCAGCGTAGGACACAGTACAACGATCAGTTTTTCTTTTCTTGTGTTGCTTTTGTTTTTGCGATGAGGCAGTTCATAGCCCAGCTCTCTGGCTGCACATTCTACCTTTTCCACCGTTTCGGCCGAAAAAGAAACATTGCTTCTGCGGTTCAGAATCATAGAAACAGTTGCCTGTGAAACTCCGGCTTTTTCTGCCACCTGTGAGGAAGTTGCCTTCTTTTTTGCCAATATTCTTTCTCTCTTTCTGCTGTCTGCGTGAAGCTGTATCAGAGATCCACTCTTCCTTCCAGTGCACGAAGCAGCGTTACTTCGTCAATATATTCCAGGTCCCCGCCTACCGGAACTCCACTTGCGATCCTGCTGACACGGATTCCTGTAGGTTTGATCAGCTTACTGATATACATTGCAGTTGTCTCACCTTCCAGACTGGAATTGGTGGCAATGATCACTTCTTTGATATCTTCTGTCTGCAGGCGCTTCATAAGTTCTTTGAGGCGGATATCATCCGGTCCAATTCCCAGCATCGGCGAGATTGCACCATGAAGCACATGATAAACCCCTTCGTATTTGCCGGTTTTTTCATAAGCTGCAAGATCTCTGGTATTTTCTACAACCATAATAGTACTCGCATCTCTCTTGGGATTGCTGCAGATCGGACAGAGTTCCTGGTCTGTCAGCGTACAGCACTTCTTGCAGTAACGGATCTTCTCACGAGCACCCGTGATCGAAGAGGTCAGCTGTTCAACCTGGTCTTTTGGCATATTCATAATATGAAATGCCAGTCTCTGCGCCGACTTCGGTCCGATTCCCGGCAGATGAGACAGCTGTTCGATCAGCTTGTTGATATGTGTGCTGTAATATTCCATCAGAAGGGAAGGCCTCCGCCTAAACTTCCGAGTCCTCCTGTCAGTTTTGACATTACTGCTGCTGATTCTTCTTCAACTTTGCGAAGTGCCTCATTCGTAGCTGCCACGATCAGATCTTCCAGCATTTCAATATCGTCCGGATCAACTACTTCTTCTGCAAGTTTTACCTTTGTCACTTCACGTTTACCGGAAATAGTAACCTCCACAGCTCCGCCGCCTGCTGCTGCTGTAAATTCTTTTTCTTCCAGAGCCTTCTGATTCTCTTCCATCTGACGCTGCATTTTCTGCGCCTGTTTCATCAAATTATTCATGTTACCCGGCATTCCCATGCCCGGAAATCCTCCACGTTTTGCCATTTTATAAATCCTCCTGATGATATTTAATATATGAAAACCGCCTGTGCGGGATTCTTTGATAATATTTATTCTTCCGGCTCAGATCCAGGTGTTTCTTCGATCACAACATCCATATGGATATTCTCACGGATTGCCTGATCGACTGTGATCTGTGTCAGATTTGTCTGCTGGTGGTCCTCTGCTACAAGCATATGAAGTTCAATGCTCTTTCCAAGCTTCTGTTCAATGATCGTCTGCAATTCTTTCTTTGCGTCAGAATCATCCGGATAAAGCCTGCCAAGAGGTGTCTGGAATTCCACATACAGTATCGGTTCACCAGTCTCTCCATTGTATTTCGGCACAGACTGAAGCAACGCCTGTTTGAAAGCTGCTGTAGTCTGTCCAACGATCATCTTCCAGCTTGCCACTATCTTCTGCAGGTCTTCCGGAGCAGCCTTCTGTGGCGGCTTCGGCGGTTCTGCCTGTGCAACTGTTGCTTCGCTTCCCGGTGCTGCCGCACTCTGTACGACTACCTGCTGTACCGGGCGTTCCTCTATCTTCTGCTCCAGTACACGGATACGATCCAGAACAGAATCCAGGTTCGTCTCCATTGCCGGACGGCAGAGTTTGATCAGAGCAATTTCCACAAGCACTCTTTTTTGTGTTGCAAAACGAATCTGATTGGACAGATCTGAAAAAATACGAATATATCTCATCAATGTATCACTGTCCGTCATCTCACTCTCTTCTTTGAGAAGTTTCAGATTCTCAGAAGAAACATCTATCGCTTCTTCCGGATTATCCGAAGTCTTGACAAGAAGAAGATTCCGCATGTACCAGGTAAAATCCCCTACAAACTGACTCAGTTCTCTTCCTCCCACAATCAGCTCTTCCAGAATGCGAATTGCAGATGTCACATCTCCGGCAAGCACCTTGCGAAGGAGTCTGCTGAATACTTCTGTATCGACAGCGCCCAGCACATCCAACACTTTATCATAGGTAAGTGTCTGCCCCAGATAAAACGCAATACACTGATCCAGAAGGCTGAGTGCATCTCGCATGGATCCGTCTCCTGCCTTTGCCACATAACGAATTGCTTTTTCTTCTGCTTCCACGCCTTCAACTTTCAGAAGTTCTGACAACCGTGCGGCGATCGTATCGATTGAGATCCTGTGGAAATCATACCGCTGACATCTGGACAAAATCGTGATTGGAATCTTGTGGGCCTCGGTTGTCGCCAGAATAAAGATCACATAAGACGGCGGTTCTTCCAGTGTCTTGAGCAGGGCATTAAACGCACCAGTAGAAAGCATATGCACCTCATCGATGATATATACTTTGTACCTGCCCTCTGTCGGGCGATACGTAACCTCTTCCCGGATCTCTCGAATATTATCCACACCGTTATTGGAGGCAGCATCGATCTCGATCACGTTCATGGAAGTACCCGCCTGAATGGCTTTGCACATCTCACATTCATTACAAGGACTTCCATTCACCGGATGCTCACAGTTGACTGCTTTTGCCAGGATCTTGGCTACCGTTGTTTTACCGGTACCCCTTGTTCCGCAAAAAAGATATGCATGTCCGATACGGTTTGCGTTGATCTGATTGGTAAGCGTGGTCACAATGTGATCCTGCCCTTTGACGTCTTCAAAATTATCGGGCCTGAACTTTCGGTACAGGGCAGTATAACTCATGAATACACTCCTCTCCTGCTGCCCGGGAATATCATATTTGCAGAAATATTCTCAGGCATTAAGCCGCCGCAGGAAAACTCCCGCGGCGGTCGTTGTTCTCTCTGTTATAACTCCTGTCAGTCTCCGAAGCTGATACCGATCTGTTTGGCAGCTTTGACGATCTGATCTTTCGGTGAAACCATTTTCAGTTTGCCCGCACATTCAGCAAGCGGAACCCTCTTGATCTTGCCGTTGATGACGCCGATCATAATTCCGTAATCTTCATCCAGAATTGCCTCTGCTGCACCGGCACCGATTCTTGTAGAAAGTACACGGTCATACGGACACGGTTCTCCTCCACGCTGAATATGTCCCGGAACTGTAACACGTACTTCGCTGCCGATCACCTGATTGATCTGATCCGCGATCTCATAAGAAACAGACGGATATTTCTTCGCTCTGGCTTCGAGTTTTTCTTTATATTTTTTCTTCGGAAGTTCTGCATCTTCTTTTGAAATTGCACCTTCAGCAACGGCAAGGATCGTAAAACGTTTTCCTGCTTTATTTCGTTTCTCGATCGCAGCACATACTTTCTTGATATCGTACGGAATCTCCGGAATCAGAATAATATCTGCACCGCCGGCAATACCTGCATGGAGAGTCAGACTTCCGACTTTGTGTCCCATGATCTCAACGATAAATACACGGCCGTGAGATGTTGCTGTTGTATGGATACAGTCGATTGCATTCGTAGCAATATTTACCGCACTCTGGAAACCAAATGTCATATCTGTTCCATAAATATCATTATCGATCGTTTTTGGCAGATGAATGATATTCAGACCTTCTTCTCTCAGAAGATTGGCTGTCTTCTGCGTTCCGTTTCCACCAAGAATAACCAGACAGTCCAGACACAATTTGTAATAGGTCTGCTTCATGGCTTCAACCTTATCCAGTCCTTTTTCATCCGGCACGCGCATCAGTTTAAACGGCTGACGGGATGTACCAAGTATCGTACCACCGCGGGTCAGAATTCCGGAAAAATCTTTTGCTGTGAGCATATGATATTTTCCATAGATCAGTCCTTTATATCCGTCATCAAATCCATAAACTTCCAGGTCTTCCACTGCATTTGACAGGGCTTTTACAACACCTCTCATAGTTGCATTCAGAGCCTGGCAGTCACCACCGCTTGTTAATAAACCAATTCTTTTGATCATCGTACATTTTCCTCCTTACTGTGTAAGTGTTGTTTACTATTATATAATACTTTACCCCTACTTGACAAGTATTCAAAAATCGTCTATACTTAAAGTCCGCGCAGCCGGGGAGATAGCGGTGCCCTGTACCTGCAATCCGCTACAGCAGGGGTGATGCCAATCTGAGGTTTGTCTCCTGTGGAGCTGCCCTTTATAAGTGGCGTTGACGTTTGGGTCTTACGCAACAGGAATCTGTGAACCGTGTCAGGACAGGAATGTAGCAGCACTAAGCAGAAGCTCTTGTGTGCCGTGAGGGTGCCTGGGCCGAGTTAACTGTAAAGGTAACGTTCATGGGAACATTTCGAAGTGCGGCGCGCGGAAAAAAGATTATTCTGCTCTGTGGATATCATTTCCATAGAGTATTTTTTTATGCAATAAGACCGGAAACAGAGGAATTCTCTTTCCTTCTGTCTCCGGTCTTATGTTTTTGGCTTAAAATTTTGGTTTATTCTAAAGTCTGTTTTTGGGATCAGACTTTATGCACATTTTTTATTTACAGATATCAGCAACGACCTGATTGATCAGTTTGCCATCTGCTTTACCTTTGAGATCTCCCATAACCGCTTTCATGATCTGACCTTTATTCTTGGTGGCAAGCACATCTGCAAATTTTTCTTCCAGGTATGTGCGGATTTCTTCTGCGCTCATCTGCTGTGGCGCATATTTTGCAATCACATCATATCTTGCCTGATATTCAGCGCGAAGATCATCACGGCTTTCCGGACAGGTATCCAGCTGTTCTTTGACTGTTTTCATTTCTTTCAGGATCACACGGTCAACCAGTGCTTCCGGAACGTCCTCTCTGCAGCCTTCATCAATGGCAACTTTTTTTACTGCTGATACCAGCGAAGACACTGCATCCTTCGTTGTTTTATCTTTTGCTTTCATGGCAGCAACCATGTCTTTTCTTAATGCTTCCAGTGTCATTTCAAAATCCTCCTCGTATTTTCTTTTTCTTATCATATCACTTCCGGAACAAAAAACAAGGGGCTTGCTTTTTAAGCATCCCAGGCCTGTTCCACCTGCTGCTTCGCAAGCATTTTCAGACGTTTTTTCTTTTCGCGGAGTTCCCGAAAAAAATCTGACAGCATCATCGAACATTCTCCTTCCAGAACACCGCGGGTAATTTTTACCTGATGATTAAAATTATCTACCTGCAAAAGATTCAGGACCGATCCTGCACAGCCTGCTTTTGGATTCATACTTCCGATCACAACCTCATCAATTCTGGACTGTACCAGCGCTCCGGCACACATCTGACAGGGCTCCAATGTCACATACATCGTACATCCTTCCAGACGCCAGTCGCCCAGTTTTTTGCTCGCTTTACGGATCGCATTCAGTTCCGCATGCGACAATGTATTTTTATCTGTATTTCTTCTGTTGTATCCTCTCGCAATGATTTTTCCATCCGATACGATCACGCAGCCAATCGGCACTTCTTCCAGTGCCCGCGCTTTTTTTGCCTGTCGGATGGCTTCTTTCATAAAACGCTCCTGTTCTGTCAAAAGATTTTCCTCCTGATCGTTGTTGCTCTTTTCAAATCAGTATAGTAAAAGTCGGTTGCAAAATCAATGAGGAAAATTTAAAATAGAGTTCATACGTCCGGCACTGCAAACTGTCGGATTACTCAACTTTCTAAAGACAGGAATGATAATTATGCCAGCAATTCATGGATTAAACAAAACAACCTTACTGGATTATCCAGGAAGGGTAGCCGCTACGATCTTTCTGGGAAGCTGCAACTTCCGCTGTCCGTTCTGCCAGAACAGTTCTCTTGTACTGCATCCGGCAGATGAACCAGTGATCCCGGAAGAAGAAGTACTCTCTTTCCTGAAAAAACGCCGCGGAATTCTGGACGGTGTCTGTATTTCCGGCGGAGAACCTACCCTTGCTTCTGATTTGGAAGATTTTATCTGCAAAATACATGCCCTCGGGTATCCTGTCAAACTGGATACCAACGGAACTCGTCCTGACGTCTTGAAGCATCTGGCCGAAAGAGGACTGATTCAAAAGACAGCCGTGGATATCAAGGCCTGTCCTGATAATTATCCTTCTCTCACAGGCATGATGCATCCGGATCTGACCGCCATTCAGGAAACAGTTTCTTTTCTGCTCCACGGAAATCTCGATTATGAATTTCGGACTACAGTTGTAAAGGAACTACATAATGAAAATGATTTTATACAGATCGGCCAATGGCTGAAAGGAGCCAAAGCCTACTATCTCCAGGCTTACAGAGACTCCGATGAAGTCCTGCAGCCTGGCTTCAGCAGTTATTCTCTTGAAGAGCTTGAACACTTCCGCAAAATTTTACTGACGACCATCCCGCTTGTTGAAATCCGGGGTATCGATTAAACGATACCAATATCCACCTGTGCCTCCCGGGATCTGAATATGTCTGCTTTCTTTGAAATATGGAAAGCCAAACATATTTGCCATGAAGCGCTCCTGTTGATCATACGCCCCAGGGATGCCAAGAACCATCTGGCCACATTTATTTCTGCACAAAAGAAGATGTCCGAAATTATAAGAGCCATACTGTACGAAGCGATTATTTCGAAGCATACAGGCCCTTCGCCCAAGATGACACAGATCCTGTGGTGAGATCTTACGGCAGTCACTCAGCTCCCCGTCAGAAAAAGCATCGCAGGGAGTCCCCGGAAGAGGGCACGATGGGTGTGGTTTATCATGTTCATGAAGCATTTCCTCAGAAACCAGATCTGAAGCATCTGATTCCTGCACAGACTGCGAGTGCAGTTCCTGCTGTGTTGTTTCTTCCTTCTGTACATTTTCTGCCTGCTCCGTCCGGTCATCCCTATCTTGCTCAGGTGCCTCTGTCTTTGATTCTGCAATTTCTTCTTCAGAGCTTCTCTCTGTCTCCGACAGATCTGGCTGCGTTTCCGGTATCATCCTTTTCTCTACCACTCGGAAGTTTCCCGGCCGGATCATCTGATCATCCCATTCGGTTCCAAAAAATCCACCCTGCTCTGTTACAAAAATCATTCCCCCCATTTCATCCAGAGATTTTCCACTGTCTCCCATATTCCCTGCAGATATTTCCAGAATGCACTCCACCTTACCTTCTCCCGTTACACAGCCTCCAAGAAGAATTCCGTCCAGCAGCCCCCTGTTCCGTACAAATCCATAAACACTGCATGTGGACTCCGGCATCAGTCCCGGACACTGCAGATGTAGTTCGATTCTGCAGATCTCACCCCGTACTTCTATTTTTACAAATCCACAGTTGCTTCCCTTCTTCTCTTTCTGGTATTCATATACATAAGCCACAAAACGTCGGTACTCAGCCAAGCAGCTTCCTCCCGTTTTTTTCATATCACTTATATATATGCAAAAAATCCCGGAAGATCACTCTTCCAGGATATTGTTTTCTCTCCACATATAGAATGCTGACCTAATCCATTTCTTCAAAGCAGTACGCATCTCTTCTTTCAGCTGATTTTTTCCTTCAGCCGATGCAATGCAACCCGGTAGTGAAGGATAGAATCCTGTATACTTTTCATTTTCTTTCAGGGTTTCATAAGGTGTTTCCCAGAATATCTCAAAGAATTCCTTTTCATCTATGATACCTTCTTCGAGCATCCTGCACATACCATCTACTCCTTTGTGATACAGAGGAAGTTTCTGTTCTCTTCCTGTAACCGAATCCTTAATCCGGTATTTTTCCTGAATCTCACCACTGCAAAACCAGCTGTCATAAATCCGCTGAAATTTTTCGGCATCCAGTCCGTATTCCTTTTTCATGATCTCTGCATATCGAACGGACCGCTTCATAGAGTCCGCATTGTTCTGTGCAATAATACAAAGGAGTGTCACTGCTTTTATCCAATCTTTATCCATATTTTCCTCATTCATCCTTCCAGTATTTCCTGATCATATTTTTTGTCTACTGCGATATCTGATTGCAAATGTTTCCTTATCACGAAACATTATACCTAAAATCTTCTCTATCATCAATACATAGAACTTTCTTTATTGCGAAATATTAGGATATGGAGAAAATATGATACAGAAGATCAGAATGGATATGAGTATTGGCAGCAACATTCAGAAAAGACGCTACCAATGTAAACTCAAACAGGATCAGGTCATTGCAAAAATGAATCTGATGGGTATTCCGATCTCCAAGAGCAGTTATGCCAAGATTGAAACCAATCGTATGAATATCAAAGTCAGCGAACTGGTTGCTCTGGCCAAGATTCTGGACTGTGAAGTAGGAGACTTTTTCAAAGATTTAAAATAAAATTTCATCTGTCATTTGTTGTTATATTTTCGTTGCCTGTAGTACAATTTGCACTACGGTTTTTTTATTTTAAGCAAAAATACTCTTTATCTCTGCGAATTCACACTTGGGCTCATGGCAATGCTTCTGTTTCTGAATCTCTATCTTTCACAGAAAATGTTCCATATGTTGAAGCGCATGCACAAATCAATTGTGTGCGAAGGTGTGGAAACAGAAGTAATCGCTGATTTCCTTAAAAATGAAGGATGTAATGAGATTCAGGGATTCCTTTATTATCGTCCAATGTGTATTGGAGATTTTGAGACGGTTATGCATATGCAGAAGGCTATATAGCAAATATCACTCTTTATTTTATAATGAAAATGTCAAACAGGTCTTTTCAATTTAATTTGTTTGAATCCTGCAAACAAAATATACTATATAATAATTTAAATCAACAAAAAAACTTTTTGTAACTTTTTTAAAAAAGCCTGTTGACATTTCCATATCTCTATAATATAATATGTCTTGCGTTGAACGACGAAACAAAAACAAATAACGAAGTGTGGCTCAGTTTGGTAGAGCGCTGCGTTCGGGACGCAGAGGCCGCAGGTTCAAATCCTGTCACTTCGACTACTTGGCAGGGGCGCCGAAATTCTTGGAAATCAAGAGTTTCGGTGTTTTTTTGCGTTTAAAAAGAGATTCCGGAAAATGGGCGTGAAATCAACGGTCACGAATTTAGTCACGAATCCCAGTCAGCTTATTCAGCGTGGCCTGGCGCATTCTTTCTCTTGCAAGTAAGCATAAAATAGATTATATTTATAAATAGGATATTTATTTAACAAGCATAAAGAAAAAACGTCTGCCCCAAGCAGACGAAACAGGAGTCTTCTTATGATCGATGTAAAAAGTATCAGTACGCACTGTACAAGAACAGAATTTGTCGGAACAACCGTCCTGGATACGATCGGACTGGTGATTTCCGGTATTGATGATACATTATTAAAAGAAATGAATGTTGGAATGAAATACCACGCCCTTGGACTTTTCAGTTCCCGAACCGGTGCTGCCGGACAGATCACAGCAATCGATGATGCCGTAAAAGCAACCAACACCGAAGTTCTTTCCATTGAGTTTCCACGAGACACCAAAGGTTGGGGTGGTCATGGAAACTATATTGTAATCGGCGGCAACGATGTTTCAGATGTACGTCATGCAATCAAGCTTGGCCTCGAACTTACAAAGAAAAATGCAGGAGAGCTTTATATCAGCGAATCCGGTCATCTGGAATTCACTTATTCCGCAAGCGCGGGAGCTGCACTGCAGAAAGCATTTCATGCCGTACCAGGCGAGGCCTTCGGCTTCATGGCAGGATCTCCTGCTGCAATTGGTCTTGTAATGGCCGATACCGCTATGAAAGCATCTGCCGTAAATATCACCTGTTATATGACGCCAAGTATCGGAACCAGTCACTCTAACGAAGTGATTCTCGGTATCTCCGGCGATGCCAGTGCTGTTAAAGCAGCGGTACTGGAAGCCCGTCAGGTTGGACTGGAACTTCTGATCGGCATGGGCAGCTATCCGGAAATCCCAGGAACTCCATATCTGTGATACTCAACAATATATTTTCAGTCAAAAAAGCTGTCTGGTCAAACCAGACAGCTCTTTTTATTATTCTTATATTTAATTTAACTGGTATACATCCGCATACTGTAATCCAAAACTCAGTGCCTCACTGTGACTGCTACAGTAAATGTCAACATGGCCATAAGGAGTTCCGAGATCTTCTACTGTATAAACATTTCCATTGATCAGAAGTTTGGTTCCAAACGGTACCCCTGCCATTGCAACAGTACGTCCTGCCACTGGTGTTGTACCACTTGCGGTTGCATTTCCAGCTGTTCCGCAGCACTGTGCGCAGTTACAGTATCCTGTCAGTTTAAAATTACCAAGGTAAGTTCCCTGACTGGAAGAGCTGGTCTCTGAAGAACTTGTATCAGAAGAACTACTGCTCGTCTCTTCAGCTGTTGCACTGTCTGAAGATGTATCTTCGGAGTAATCACTGCTGTCCGTTGAAGATGTATCCTCTGTATATGTGGTATCTTCACTGCCGGAAGAAGTATCCTGTGCTTCTGAAGTATATCCAGATTCATCCACTACATCTGTTTCTTCATCTGTTTCTTCATCTGTATTTTCATCCTGTGCAGCTTCTGCTGTTTCCTGTGCGGCTGCTGCTTCTGCCGCTGCAGCTTCAGCAGCTTTTTCCTGTTCAGCCTCTTCCATCAGCTGTGAAATACTACTGTCTGCACTGTTCACCTGAGCCATAAGAGCATCTGCTTCTTCCTGACTTGCACTGATCTGGTTTACATAGGAATTGATATTGTCACTGGTCGATGCCACCAGATTCTGTACTTCCTGCTGCTTAGAGCTTTTCTCCGTAAGAAGATTTCCAATAGAAGCAGACTCTTCTTCGACCTGAGTTTCCTGAGTCTTGATTGCTTCCTGTGTCTCCTCATATTTCTTCAGCATGTTTCTGTCATATGTAGAAATTGTAGCCACATTGTTTGCCTGATTCATAAAATCAGAAAGATTGTCAGATGACAGAAGCATTTCAAGCATAGTACTTCCACCATGCTCGTACATGTACTGGATACGAATCTTCATTGCCTCGTACTGATCCTGTGCATTCTGCTTTGCCACTTCAAGCTGAGCCTTTACATTCTTAAGCTCCTCTTCTTTCTCGGCAGCCTCAATGCTGAGCTGTGAAATACTGTCTGTAAGTTCATTATATTGGGAATTCAGTTCTGCAAGGTAGGACTCCAGTTCCTGTTTCTTGCTTTCCAGCCCGCTGATATTCGCCTGGGCCTGCGCAAGTCCTGCCTGTGCTTCCTGCTTCTGTGCCTGTGCAGCTGCAATCTGATCTTCTGTGGAAGCAAATACGGTTGTTCCCATAGATACGGTCACTGCACATGCCAACAGCAGTGAAAGAACTTTCTTACTCTTCATAAAAACACCTCTTAAATATTTTGTAGGTTAAGTATAACACATTCTCACAAATAATCAATACTTTCATTTCATTTTTGTAACATTCATGTAACATTTCACATTTTTATACCCTGAAATCCAGTAGATTTTGCCTCCAAAATTCTAAATTATTACAGAATCATTTCATTTTTTACATATTTTTCCAGAAACATAAAAGATCCAGGAACACAGGATTTATCCCATGTCCCCGGATCTTATTAATTCTTATTTAGAGATTCAAAAATCGGCTGATCTGTCTGCAGCCACTGTATTTATTCAACTGCTTCTTCCAGTTCCTCTTCCGGTTCTGCATCCAGCATTTCCTGATACTTTTCAAGAATCAGTGTCTGGATCCTATCTCTGGTACGGGAATTGATCGGATGCGCAATGTCTCTGTATTCACCATCTGTAGCTTTGCGGCTCGGCATTGCAATAAACAGTCCCTTCTCGCCTTCAATTACTTTGATATCATGAACTACAAATTCTTCATCAATCGTAATCGAAACGACCGCCTTCATCTTTCCTTCCTTCGCAACTTTTCTCACACGTACGTCTGTAATATTCATCGTGCCTGCCCCTTTCATTTTCATACGCATTTCTTTATTTTACAGATTACAAGCTGCTGTCTTCAGCAATTATAATCCATAGCGTTCATTTTTTTCAACAACGATCCTGACTTTTCCGTCTTCGCCTTTATAGCTGGAATTCGCCCGAATCGTATCCCGGCTCTCAACAATACAGTTCTCTATGACAGTGTTATCTCCGATATACACATCATTAAGGATCACTGAATTCCTTATCACACAATTATTGCCGACATATACACTCTTGAACAGTACTGAATTCTCTACTGTACCATTGATAATGCAGCCACTCGCAACAAGACTGTTCTTCACCTCTGCCCCAGGATTATACTTGGCCGGCGGAAGATCGTCGATCTTTGTTTTGATTCCCGGTTCCTGTCTGAAGAAATAATTACGGATCTCCGGCTGCAGAAATGCCATATTGGTACGATAATAAGCTTCTGCATCAGAAATATTACTCCAGTAATCCTCTGTCTTATAACCATAAATTCGTTTCAGGTTTTTGTAACGGATCAGAATGTCATTTACAAAATCATGTCTGCCTTCCTGTGCAGCCCGCTCGATCAGTTCGATCAGCAGCCTTCTTCTTACAACGTAAATACCTGTTGATATTGTATTATAAGAAGAAACGATCGGTTTCTCTTCGAACTCCACGATTCTGCCATCGTCATTCATACGAAGCACACCAAAGCGCTCTACCTCTTTCTGGTCCCGGCATGTTGTGCAGACAACTGTAATATCTGCCCGTTTCGCAATATGATATTCAAGGACTTTATTATAGTCCATCTTATACACACAGTCACCGGATGCAATGATTGCATAAGGTTCATGACTCTTTTTCAAAAAATCAATATTCTGATAAATGGCATCTGCTGTTCCCTGATACCATAAGCTGTTATTCTTGGTAATCGTAGGAGTGAATACAAACAGACCTCCCTGCTTTCTTCCAAAATCCCACCATTTTGAGGAACTCAAATGTTCATTTAACGATCTTGCATTGTACTGCGTCAGAACTGCAACTTTCTGAACATGGGAATTTGCCATGTTGCTCAGGGCAAAATCGATGCTTCGATAACTTCCTGCAACAGGCATCGCTGCAATCGCCCTCTTGTCCGACAGTTCTCTCATGCGGTTGTTATTTCCGCCGGCCAGAATAATTCCAATTGCTCTCATGCCTGCTCACCATCCTTTGCTTTAATGATCTGTCCACTTTCCAGGATTCCTCCCGGATAATCTTCTGTCGCTGTCACTCCGGATATTGCAGTATTTCTTCCTATTTTAACGTTATCCGGAATTACGCTCTGTTCTCCCACAGTCGCAAGTCCGAATGCATATACAGCCGGCTTCAGCACATTTTCTGCTTCTTCGCCACATCCAAGTGTTACATGATTGCCAACCGTAACATTCTCTGCCACGATTGCTTTATCCAGAACGGAATCTTCTCCGATCACTGTATTTCTCATAATGATCGAATCGCGTACCACAGTGCCCTTACCGATCACTACATTTGGTCCGATCACTGAATGATGAACTTCGCCATAGATTTCCGCACCTTCGCCGATAATGCACTGGTCTGTCACGGCATCTTCTGCAATATACTGCGGTGGAATGATATCACCCTTGGTGTAGATCTTCCAGAATTCTTCATAAAGGTTGAACTCCGGTATGATATCGATCAACTCCATATTGGCCTCCCAGTAAGATCCAAGTGTTCCCACATCTTTCCAGTAGCCATTGTATTCATATGCGAACAGTCTCTGTCCGTTCTCTTTACAATAAGGAAGAATATGTTTTCCAAAATCACAGTTGCTCTGATCTTTCAGCGCGATCAGTGCCTCTTTGAGTACCGGCCAGCTAAATATGTAAATTCCCATGGAAGCAAGATTACTGCTTGGTTTCTCCGGTTTCTCTTCAAATTCTGTCACACGCCCTGATCCATCAGTTACCATGATGCCGAAACGGCTGGCTTCCTCCATCGGAACCGGCATACAGGCAATCGTGACATCTGCCTTGTTTGCCTTATGATAATTCAGCATCACTTCATAATCCATTTTATAAATATGGTCACCTGACAGAATCAATACATAATCCGGATTGTACTGCTGCATGTAATCCAGATTCTGAAAGATCACATTAGCGGTTCCTGTATACCATTCACTGTTTGTACTCTTCTCATATGGAGGAAGTACCGTAACACCGCCCTCATTTCGATCCAGATCCCACGGAATACCAATTCCGATATGCGTATTCAGACGCAACGGCTGATACTGTGTCAGTACACCAACTGTGTCGATACCAGAATTAATACAGTTACTTAATGGAAAATCAATAATGCGGTATTTACCGCCAAAAGCGACTGCAGGTTTCGCAACCTTTTGTGTCAGTACTCCCAGTCTGCTGCCCTGACCACCCGCCAGAAGCATGGCGATCATTTCTTTTTTCATCATCTCGCAATCACCTCTTGTATGTTATGATTTTCCATTATATCATACTTTTTCGCATCCGTGAACATAATTTACAATTTTTTTGTTTTTTTCTTCTGTTTTTTATATTTTTTGCACACGTTTTTTTACCTCGCAAAAATAGCGTAGTGCTTTTTATGTGTGTTTTGCACAATTATTTTTCTATTATATTGGTATATTTGCACATTGTTCTCATAAAAAGTAACACTTTTCATTTTTATCTGACAGAGGTATAATAAAAACATTAAAGATAAGGAGATTTTTATTATGTATCAGATAGACTTTCATAAACCGCTCTCCATCCATTTCATTGGTATCGGCGGCATCAGTATGAGTGGACTGGCTGAAATTCTTCTTGAAGAAGGTTTTACAATTTCCGGTTCTGATTCCAAAAAAAGCCCTCTGACCAGTCTTCTGGAAAGCAAAGGTGCGAAAATTTACTATGGTCAGCGCGCCTCCAATATTTCCGATTCTGTTCAGGTGGTTGTCTATACAGCAGCTATTCACCCGGATAACCCGGAATTTGCATGTGCAAAAGAAAAAGGCATTCCGATGCTGACCAGAGCGCAGCTTCTTGGTCAGATCATGCGCAACTATGATACTTCCATCGCAGTTGCCGGAACACATGGCAAAACCACGACCACATCCATGCTTTCTCACATTCTTCTCAAAGGTGAATGTGACCCGACCATCAGTGTAGGCGGTATCCTGCCTGCAATCGGCGGTAATATCCGTGTTGGACAGTCTGAAACCTTCCTGACAGAAGCATGCGAATATACCAACAGCTTCCTGAGCTTTTTCCCAACCATCGGGATCATTCTGAATATTGATGCGGATCATCTTGATTTCTTCAAAGATATTGATGATATCCGTCATTCCTTCCGCAAATTTGCAGAACTTCTCCCGGCAGAAGGTGCTCTCATCATTAATGCAGATACACCAAAATACGAAATGATCACAGAAAATCTTCCATGTAAAGTGATCACCTACGGTCTGGAACACGATGCTGAATACACAGCCACAGACATTACTTATGACGAACTTGGCCATGCAACCTTCCATGTTCTTCACAACGGAGAAGACCTGGGCACATGTTCTCTGAAAGTGCCTGGCATTCACAATGTATCCAATGCTCTGGCATCTATCGCTGCAGGACAGCTTCTTGACCTGTCTACAGAAGTGATCTTTGATGGTCTGAAAGATTTCGGCGGTACAGACCGCAGATTCCAGTATAAAGGCAAAATTGGCGATGTAACGATCATTGATGATTATGCGCATCATCCGACAGAGATTGAAGCCACCCTTCACGCAGCCAAAAATTATCCACATAAGAAGATCTGGTGTGTATTCCAGCCTCATACTTATACACGTACCAAAGCCCTTCTTCCGGAATTTGCCAAAGCTCTTACCCTTGCAGATCACGTCGTACTGGCTGATATCTATGCTGCACGTGAAACGGATAATCTTGGCATTTCTTCCAGAAATCTGCAGGAAAAAATCGTCGAACTCGGTACTCCATGTGAATACTTCCCGACCTTCGACGAGATTGAAAACTTTTTATTAGAAAATTGTACACAGGGCGACCTGTTGATAACTATGGGCGCCGGAGACGTTGTAAATATTGGTGAACAGCTCCTTGGCAAATAAGTTATCCACATTATCCACATGTTTATACACATTTTTATATGCGTATGGCATGTGGATTTTTTATGCAAAACTGGTTCACATAATATTTTGTCGATTTTTCATATTTTTTGCGATAATATACGAAATTTCGCCATTTTTCGCGGTTGCACATAATTTTATCCTCCATGTACTTTCCACATTATCCACATTATCCACATTCATTTGTGGAAATCCTCTGTAAAAAAATCGCCTATTCTCATTTGAAAAATGTTGTGCTATAATCCAAGTGTTCCAAAACAGCCGCATTATTGCGGAAAAGTCATAACTGTTCACAGGTAATATCCTGATGAAATGAACAGCATCGGAAAGTGAGCGATATTTCATGGCAATGATCACATTACATAATGCCTCCCTCCCGGAGGTTACGATCTTATCGAACACATTTATTGATAATTATATGCCGGAAGCTAATGGAGAGTTTGTAAAAGTATATATCTACCTTTTACGTGCACTTTCCAGTGCTCCGGTTTCTTTCAGTCTGGAGCAGATGGCAGACCGTCTTCTCTGCACCGAGAGAGATATTCTCCGTGCACTGAAATACTGGGCCAAACAGCAGCTTCTTACTCTTGATTTCACAGACAATAATAAGCTTTGCGGAATTTCTCTTCTCACTCCTGTAGCTCCTTCCTGTCCGACGGATGCCGTGCAGGATGAGATTTCCGTTACTTCCGAACAGCCGAAGGACCAGCCTGTTGTCCGTACAGAAGCACTTACTCCGGACCGTGTAAATGAACTGAAACAAAACGAAGATATCATCCAGCTTCTTTATGTAGCCGAACAATATCTTGGCAAAACACTTTCACCTACAGAAATTCAAAAGATGCTTTTCTTCTATGATGGCCTTGGCATGTCTGCTGACCTGATCGAATATCTGATTGAATATTGCGTGGGCCACAATCACAAGAGCATCCGCTACATCGAGAAGGTGGCTCTTGCCTGGGCTGAGGAGGGGATTACCTCTGTGGAAGAAGCCAAGCAGTCCGGCTCCCGATATAATAAAGACTATTTTTCTATTCTCAAGGCTCTCGGAATCACCAACCGCAATCCCGTAGAGACAGAGATCACACTGATGGACACCTGGCTTCGAACCTATGGCTTTTCCATGGAGGTCATCCAGGAAGCCTGCAACCGTACTGTCCTTCAGACAGGTCAGGCCAGCTTCCAGTATACAGACAAGATTCTGGAAGGCTGGAAAAAGAAAGATGTACATACGATCGATGACATCCATACTCTGGATACCGAACACAAGAAACGCCGTCAGGACCGGAAAGCAGCATCCTCCAAACCTGCACAGCCTTCCAATAACCGTTTCAATAACTTCCAGCAGCGAGAATACAACTTCGACGAATATGAGAAGCATCTATTGAACCAGTAAAGTTACCGTGAACGAAGTGAACAGTAACCCAGTAAAGGAGAGTACCGTGGCTTTACAGAATTTTCAGTATGATATTATTATGAGAGAATACAGCCGGCGTCAGTCCCAGGTGCAGCATGATCTGGAAGAACGCCGCAAAGAAGCATTTATCCGTGTTCCACGCCTGCTGGAGATTGATCAGGAGGTTGCAGCCTTGAGTGCCAGAAAAGCCCGTTCTCTTCTGCTGGGCGAATCCGATACTGTAGAAGATCTCAAAAAAGACGTGGCCGCTCTGGCTCAGGAACGCCGTACACTTCTTCGCAGCAACGGATTTTCTGATGATTATCTGGAACCTCATTATTTCTGTCCACTCTGTCAGGATACTGGCTATGTTGACGGACAAAAATGTTCCTGTTTCAAAAAATCCGAGGTCGAATTACTGTACACACAGTCAAATCTGAAAGAGATTCTCAAAAAAGAGAACTTTGAACACTTTTCTTTTGACTGGTATTCTGATACAATGAAGAACGAAGCAACCGGATTAACAGCCCGCGAAACAGCAAAACGGGCTTATAATACTGCTCGGAACTTTGTAGATGATTTTGACAAGCGCGCACAGAACCTGTTTCTGTACGGCAGCACCGGAGTAGGCAAGACCTTTCTCTCTCACTGTATTGCCAGCGAGCTTCTCAAAACCGCACACTGTGTTCTGTATTTTTCTGCATTTGATCTGTTTGACCGTCTGGCTCAGACAGCTTTTTCCAGAAAATCCGAAACAGACCCGGGTGATGATTTTATCCTTGACTGTGATCTTCTGATCATAGATGATCTTGGGACAGAGCTTACCAACAGTTTTGTCTCCTCGCAGTTATTTTTGTGTATTAACGAACGTATTTCCCGTCGTAAATCCACGATCATATCTACGAATCTGAAACTTGAAGATTTTTCAGCCACCTATTCCGAGAGAACTTTTTCCCGGATAGCAAGTAATTACCAGATGCTGAAGCTTATCGGCAAAGACATCCGAATACAGAAAATATTTTTAGGAGGAAAATAAACGATGGCACAGTTAAACAACAAGGAACTGACAACACTTCCTGTAGGAAGGCTGGGGCTTATTCCCCTCGATAGCTGCCGCCCCCTTGGCGAAAAAGTAAATGAATGGCTTGTAAAATGGAGAAAAGAGCGTGAGAATCCTGAATTAGGCACCTGCGCTTTTGAAGGATATCAGCGTGATTCCTATATCATCAATGTCAAAACCCCTCGTTTCGGTTCCGGTGAAGGAAAAGGCGAGATCAGTGAATCTGTACGTGGTGACGATATTTATGTTATGGTTGATGTCTGCAATCACAGTATCAACTACACGATCAGCGGATACACCAACATGATGTCACCTGACGATCATTTTCAGGATCTGAAACGTGCCATCGCTGCAGTCGGCGGCAAAGCCCGCAGAGTCAATGTCATCATGCCATATCTCTATGAGAGCCGCCAGAGCAAACGTATCGGACGTGAATCCCTTGACTGTGCATCCGCACTCCAGGAACTGACAAAAATGGGTGTAGAAAACATCATTACATTCGATGCTCATGATTCACGTGTACAGAACGCAACTCCACTGCATGGTTTCGAAACTATCCAGCCGTCCTATCAGTTCATCAAGGCTCTCCTCAAAAATGTAGAAGGTCTTCATATTGACAATGATCACTTCATGATCATCAGCCCGGACGAAGGAAGCATGCGCAGAGCGATCTACCTTGCAAACGTTCTCGGCGTAGATATGGGTATGTACTACAGACGTCTTGACTACACCAAAGTAGTTAAAGGCCGTCACCCGATCGCAGCCTATGAATTCCTCGGTCCAAAACTTGAAGGCAAGGATGTTATCCTGATCGATGATATGATTTCCTCAGGAAGCAGTATTCTGGAAATTGCATCTCTTCTGAAAAAACGTGGTGCCGGCAAGATCTTTATCTGCACAACTTTCGGACTCTTCACAGAGGGAATGGAAAAATTCGACGCAGCATACGCAAAAGGAACCTTTGATAAACTGCTTACTACAAACCTTGTTTATCAGGATCCGGAACTTCTCGCAAGAGACTACTATATCAGCTGCGACCTGAGTAAATATATTGCTCTGATCATCGATACACTGAATCATGATATGTCTGTCAGCCATCTGCTCAACCCTGCAGACAGAATCAAAAAATGCGTCAATAATTACATGGCTCAGTATGACAAATAAATCCTGTCACTTCTTCACAGCACAATGCAAAACACCCTGCAGAAAAATCTGCAGGGTGTTTTTTATTCTCTTCTCAGTCATAAAGAAATCTCATTGACAGAAAGTCCTGTTTTCTGTAACACATCCAATTCCTGTTTTTTGCTTGTACTTATGATCACCTGACGCCCAGACCCTGTAATCCATAAAACAGCTGTTTCCAGCCTTTTCGGATCAAAGGCGCAGAACATTTCATCAAAGATGACCGGAAGCTTTTCTGCTCCACACAGAAGCTCTCCTGCGGCCAGTCTCATCGCAAGATAAATCTGTTCAACCATGATCAGACGCAGATTTTCAATCGGCAGTACTTCTTTCCCTGTATCAACGCTGATATGAAATTCATCATCAACCATCAGCTCATGACAGGTACCACCGGTAATTCCTCTGAGAGTCTCCGACATCGTCCTCACCAGTCTGTTTCCTGTCTGACGATACATCTGTTCCGACAGTTTATCAATCGTATCCATTGCCAGATTCAGCGCATCGATCTCAACTTCTTCCATCAGAGGCAGATACGCATACTCTTCCATTTCACGAAGTTCTTCTGTCAGATTGGAAAGTTCCATATTTTTTTCACGTAATTCTTCCTCCAGACTGCTGCGGCCGCCTTCCAGCTTATTCTGTCTTGCGATCCATCTGGACTTCATTCTTTTGCGTTTTTCCAGTTCACGTACTGTACGCATTTCAAAATTCAGCTCTGCAATAAACGCCAAAACACCGGCAACTCCTACCAGTACCGCCGGAATCGTACTTCCTGCCTCCAGTGCCAGAAGTAACGCCCCTGCCAGTGCCAGAAATGCAGTCATACACATTCCCGCGATCTGTGCCTGATTTCTTGTTTCCAGTGCCCCGATTCGTTCGTCAAGAAGATGATATCCGTTACTTTCTTCATTCATGCGAAGCACATCTTCCTGTTCTCCAAGCTGATTCTTCTGTTCCTCAGTATCACGGATCTCTCTGCGTATGCTTTTAATCTGTGCGGAAATTTTTTCTTTTGCCAGCTGGTCTGCCTTTTTGCGGCGTTCCACCTGCACCTGGTAACCTTTTCTTGTCATCTTGATCCTCTGGGAGGTTTTACCCAGATCCACAGAGCAGTCTCCCGTTGTCTGAAAGCCAGTCATCTGCTTCTGCACTTCACGTACGATTTCTGCCCCGGTATTACCTTTCAATGGAGAAATACAGATTGCATTCTCATATACAGCTTCACTGATACCCAGTGCCATTTTTTCCTCACTGATATGGTCCGCATCAAGAAGCTCTCCACTCTCTTCACAGAGAAGTTCACTGTAAGGTTCTTCTCTGTGAAGATCCCGGGTCAGCCGGTAGTTGCGCCCGCCACTCTCAAACCAGAGTACCCCTGCATAAGGAACATCCGTCCTTCCAAACAGCATACTCTCTATAAAAGCCTGGATTTCTCTTCTTGTTCGTTCTTTCTCCGTGTACAGTACATTCATGTTCGGAGAAAAAACAATCGTCTGCCTGTAAATACTTCCAAAATCTTTAATTTCAATTTGCTTGATCTTCATATTCTCTTCCTGTCACTGGTCAGGACTTTTGTAGTCAAAAGTGCCTGAAGGCCATAGTAGAGTGCTTTTTTCTCCACTACTGTCAGATCTTTCTTTAAAAAAGTTTTGATATAGTCCCCGATCAGAGTCCCCCTGTACTGGCGATACAAGCTTTCCAGCTGATACGCAGGTCTTGATTCATCCATGATCTCCACAATATTTCCCAGCCCGTGAAGACGTTCCGGCAGGAGGACATTATCCGGAGAAAGTTTTCCCTTAATGATCAGACGGTATATATTTCTTCCGCCCCGCTTCATAACTTCCTTCCGAAGCATATCTTCCAATGCATACTGTGTGGTATTCTGATCTACCGCAAGGACCAGGTTCTGATAAGAACGAAGTGCAAAGGGACGTAATTTCAGCTTAACGGTTTCCCCGTCAAATTCCCCTTCTATATATCCATGCTTTCCGACATCATTTCGATCCTGTGGTTCCAGTGCACCTGCATAGACAATCTTATCGCGACATACTGTATGTGGTTTATGAGAATGCCCAAGCGCTATATAATCAAATCCTGCTGCTGCCAGTCTTGTAAAATCCATCGGACAATATCCGACTTCACCGCCATGTGCGAGCAGCACATGAAAGCCAGGCTTATTTTGAGGTTTCCATTCATCATATAATGGTGTACGGATCTCCGGATGCTCATAACTCAGCCCATATACAAAAATCTGTTTGTCCGCGATCTCCACACAGGACTGCTGTTCCCTGTCAAAAAAGGTTACATTCCGTGACCAGACAAAATTTCTGTAAAACGAATCTTCTTTTATGTAGTCATGATCTCCTGCCATCAGAAAAACTCTGGTATCCGGTATAGACGCAAACAAATCGTCAACTTCTCTCAGTTCCCTGAGAAGAGGCTGACGATGAAAAAGGTCACCGGCTATAAACAACAAATCCACCGGATTCTTGCGGATACCCACAATGACCCGGCGGAATGTTTCCCAGATTTCTTCTTCCCTCTCATGACTCCACGGACAGCCCCGGTCAGGGACTGCCCCCAGATGTACATCTGAAAGATGAATAAATCTAATCATGCAAAAACTACTCCTTATTATAAATCGCAGTTGTTAACTGTTCTTGGGAATGGAATTACGTCACGGATATTGCCCATACCTGTCAGATACATTACGCAGCGTTCAAATCCCAGTCCAAATCCTGAATGACGTGTGGAACCATATTTACGGAGATCCATATAGAACTGATAGTCTTCTGCTTTCAGTCCCAGCTCATCCATACGTGCTTTCAGCTTATCGTAATCATCCTCTCTCTGGCTTCCACCAATGATCTCACCGATTCCAGGTACCAGACAGTCCATAGCAGCAACTGTCTTGCCATCCTCGTTCTGTTTCATGTAGAATGCCTTGATCTCCTTCGGATAATCTGTCACAAATACAGGTTTCTTGAAGATTTCTTCTGTCAGATAACGCTCATGCTCTGTTTGAAGGTCGCATCCCCAGAATACTTTGTAATCGAATTTGTCATTGTTTTTCTCCAGAAGTTCAATTGCTTCTGTATAAGTCACATGACCAAACTCAGAATCCACTACATGGTTCAGGCGATCCAGAAGTCCTTTGTCGATAAAGGAATTGAAGAAGTTCATCTCCTCCGGAGCATTCTCTAGCACATAGCGGATCACGTATTTCAGCATGTCCTCTGCAAGATCCATATTGTCATTCAGATCGGCAAATGCACATTCCGGCTCGATCATCCAGAACTCAGCAGCATGACGTGTTGTATTGGAGTTCTCCGCACGGAAAGTCGGTCCGAATGTATAAATATTACGGAATGCCTGTGCATAAGTCTCACCGTTCAGCTGACCACTTACTGTAAGATTAGTCTCTTTGCCGAAGAAATCCTGACTGTAATCTACAGTACCGTCTTCATTCAGCGGAGGATTCTTCATATCCAGTGTAGTAACCTGGAACATCTCTCCCGCACCCTCGCAGTCACTTCCTGTGATCAGCGGTGTGTGTACATATACGAAACCTCTTTCCTGGAAGAATTTGTGGATCGCGTATGCACAAAGGGAACGTACACGAAATACCGCCTGGAAAGTGTTTGTTCTCGGTCTCAAATGTGTCATGGTTCTCAGGTATTCCAGAGTATGACGTTTCTTCTGAAGCGGATAATCCGGTGCAGATGCGCCTTCTACCTGTACTTCATCAGCCTGAATTTCAAACGGCTGTTTTGCTTCCGGTGTCGAAACCAGAGTTCCCCTGACGATAATAGCAGCGCCTACATTCAGCTTGCTGATCTCGGCAAAATTCGGCATATTGTCGTGATATACAACCTGCAGTGTCTCAAAAAAAGTACCATCATGAAGTACGATAAAACCAAATGCCTTGGAACCACGTACGCTTCGTACCCATCCTCCTACAGTTACTTCCCTATTCAGGTATTCTTCTCTGTTTTTATAAATTTCTTTTACAGTTGTGAGCTTCATAATCTATACCTCTCTGTCTTCATTCTCATCCAATTGCTTTCTAGTATAGACTATTCGTTGGATTACTGCAAGGAGTAAATACAGGAGAAACATGGTTTTATTGCGTTTAAGCTTCCCATTTAAGGGTTCCGGTCTGTTCATAATCCTTCTGTATATTATAAGAAACAATTCCTTTCTCTGTTACCAGATAAAACATATCTCCGATATACACGCCGCGTACTCTGCAATAATCCTGATAACTCATGGAGCCTGCAAAAAGTTCACTGTCATTGATATTCAGATACATCTGCGGCTCAAATCCATTTTGATCATGATAGGAAAGCAGTGCATAATAATAATTCTCACTGCTGTCATATACATCAGTGTTATCTCCATAGATTCCATAAGCAAACCCGAACAGACTTTTCTTCGGAGCTGCAAGAATCGCATGGTAATTATAAAGCGCGTCACAAAATGAAACATCCTTTAATATAAAACGGTCTGTTTCTCTGACATCTGATGGATCGGAAATATCAAACATAGAACATTTCATCCCCGACACATTGCCTGTATCCGGATCTGTTTCCCAGCCGATCCCCAGCAATTGATTTTCTCCGTAGAAATGCAGATACTCAGAAAATCCGGTAATATTCAGTTCACTCATAATCCTGGGGTTCTTCGGATCAGAAAGATCTGCTGCAAAAAGAGGATCCGTATTTCGATATGTGACAAAATATCCTGTATCTCCCATAAACCGTGCAGCCTTTATCTGCTCTCCCTCTGCCAGATCTTCAATCTTTCCAATTGTTTTGAGTTTCTCATTCAGCACATATAATCCATTACTTCTGGAAAAATTACTATAATCTTTATCCCAGCCTTCAACAGTGGTTACAATGCGAAGACAGTCATCTGCCTCGTTCATGGAAAAATTGTTGTGAAGTTCCCCCGCTACAGAACCTGCTGCCCCGTCGGTAAATTTCCCGTCTCTGTAGCCGATTCGTACAATTTCCGTACGAGTTTCCCGGTCATTCCAGATTTCTGTTGCTGAATAGATATTATTTTCACTGACATAAAAAATATTTGCGCTGCTGACAACGGCCATAACATCTGTTGCCTGATCCGGATTCTCCTGTGCGACAGCCCCTGCTACCAGATATATCCTGCCATTATAAGAAAAATCTTTTTCCGGTGTTGGAAGGTAAATATGGTCATAGGCAATATACTCTTCTCCGCACCTTGGCACATAGTACTGTAACTGATCTGCGCTGTCTCCGACTTCCGGAGTATATGATGTAAAAAGATACATTCTTCCGTCAGTTCTTCGAGAGGAAAGATAACTTCCATCCTGATGATAAACGCCTGTCTTTTTGGGTTTTTCCCTGTCTGAGATATCATAGGTTTCTACTGTCACAGTAGTTACCGGCATACTATAACTGGTTCGGACTCCATCTGTATTCTTTTCTCCACCTGCATTTGCTGACGGAAGATCTATACTGCCTTTATAAGTTATATAATCTTCCTGCTGACAGATTAGCTGCAGGCAGTTACCATCCACATACATTTCCTTATAATCGGAGCTGTTCTCTCCATTAATCTCACAGAGTAATTTCATGGACGCTGCATCTGCAATACGCAATGTTCCTTTACTGTCCATGGCATAAATACAGCTGCCATCTGTTTTTACGATATCTGCCTCATCAATCAGTTCTTCCTGTGCGGTGGTCGTAGAATAATCTTTACCTTCTGATGATGGATCAAAGCCATATTCCTGGTCAATCGGTTCTTCCGGCATAGTTGCCGCCATACTGGAATTTGAAGCAGCCGAGTCTGTCCCTGCCGCATCTGCTGACTCTTCAACAGTCATGATGCGGGGCTGAACATTACTGTATGAAGAATTATTCTGCCATTCTTTTACCTGGGCATAAAGATCTTCATAACTGTCCGTATGAGAAATTCCAGTAACCGGGGCCGTCGTCGGAAGAGGCGTTGGCGTACCGGTTACTTCTGTTTCTGTATTTACCGGATCCTCAATAATACTCGTTCTGGTCTCCTCCTGTTTCACAGAATTCGTCCCTTCCCACATCGGGGCCGTACCCAATGCCACCGCTCCGACAGCCACAACCGCCACTGCTGTAAGTACATATTTTTGCTTCATCCCATGCCTCCTTTGCCGAAATTTCCTTCGCACTGTTTTCACATTCTCCAAACATATCTTATAATGTCATTTTAACACAGTTCTGTTTCCGGACTGTAATATGCTGCTGTCCCGTCTGTGCCTTTTATATGCAGACAGGGACTCAAAACTCTGCGCCTTAAGTCCCTGTCTTTTGTATATTATGTGTTTTTTTATAATGATTCGATGAATCTCATAAATGCTTCTCTGCCTTCCGGTGTGCATTTGTAAACACCGGCATCTTCCAGAACATGTGTAAATACAATACCAACTTCTTTCTGAAGGATTTCATGAACATTCTCTTTGTTGATATCCTTGTATTTCGGAAGAAATTCAGCTGCCCATGCGGCATGTTTCTCAATCTTTTCGTTGGATGCGATATCTTTTCCTTCCAGAATGTATTCTTCCAGAAGTTCCAGTTCTTCTTTCAGTCTTGCCGGAAGAACTGCCAGCCCCATAACTTCGATCAGACCGATATTTTCTTTCTTAATGTGATGATACTCTGCATGCGGATGATATACACCAAGCGGATTTTCCTCTGTTGTGATGTTGTTTCTCAGAGTCAGATCCAGTTCAAACATATCGCCTGCTTTACGTGCGATCGGTGTGATCGTGTTGTGCGGTTCTCCGTCTGTCTCTGCAAAAACAAATGCAGCTTCATCAGTATATCCTCTCCATACTTCCAGTACATGAGTTGCCAGATCGACCAGACGCGCAGAATCTTTGTGGCGGATACGAAGTACGGAAAGCGGCCATTTGACAATGCCTGCTTCCACATCTTCAAATCCCGGAATCGTCACATGCTTCTCAATCGGAGCTTTTGCCATTGCAAATGTATAATGTCCGCCCTGGAAATGATCATGACTTAAGATAGAACCACCAACGATCGGAAGATCTGCATTGGATCCCAGAAAATAATGAGGAAACAGTTTTACGAAATCAAACAGTTTGATAAAGGTGTTTCTCTCAATCTTCATCGGAGTATGCTTGCTGTTGAACACGATGCAATGCTCATTGTAATATACATATGGAGAATACTGGAAGCCCCATGGTGTATCGTTGATCGTGATCGGAATGATTCTGTGATTCTGTCTTGCCGGATGATTGACACGACCTGCATATCCTTCATTCTCCGGACAAAGGAGACATTTTGGATAGCTGCTTGCTTTCGCATTTTTTGCTGCTGCGATCGCTTTTGGATCTTTTTCCGGTTTGGAAAGATTAATGGTAATATCAATTTCACCATATGGGCTGTCTACTTTCCATTTCTGATCTTTCTTTACACGATAGCGGCGAATATAGTTGCTGTCCTGGCTTAATTTATAGAAGTAATCGGTAGCTTCCTGCGGACTGTTCTGATACTTATCCCAGAATTCTTTCTGAACCTGCGCCGGACGCGGCATCAGACAGTTCATCAGTCTTGTATCAAAAAGATCACGATACACAACACTATCTTCGATCAGACCTCTCTTTACGGCTTCATCCAGAAGTTCATTTAAAGTTTCTTCCAGATCTACATCAGAAAAGCTCTCTTCCGGTTCTACATATTCGTCTTCATGAAATACATCCAGAAGAAGATTGATGGTGTAATTTTTTTCACACTCCGGTACCAGCCCTGTTTCCATTCCATACTGTACAAGTTTCGTAATGCTTTTGCTTAACATAAGCCTGTCCCCCTGTTAAATTTATTTTTGGTTATCAAGATAGGAAATAAAGACATTTCCTGCTGCCTGGAATAACGCTGTACTGTCGTTCATTCCGTAAGGACTTACTTCGCCTGTTGCCGGATCAAGAAGCCAGGTATTGTACTGATCGTATCCAACGATCACTACACTGGAATCTGCACCGGTCTTGGCTATAACCGCACGCTGTGCACTGATTTCATAGAGTACATTTTCCAAACTGCATCCGGTAAGGTCGATCACCGTTCCTGAATCTCCCAGTCCCTGCTGCAGAACGTCTTTGTCCCAGGAACCACTTCGAATGATCTCCGGAACATCCTCTGTATTCAGCGTCAGCTGTGTTTTCATATTTCCACGTTCCCATACATATTGCTGTGCCCGGTTCAGAACCACACCTGTCAGACTGTCTGCATGGAGAATTGCCTGTGCCGGATCTGTCCATGTACTATCCAGTCCGCCCTTTGCATATACATAATAAATATTACTGATCTGACTCTTGTCAACATCCAGTTGAACTGTTTTTTCCCCTGTATTTTTCATCTTTGCAGTAAGAATCAACGGTTCGTCTGTTTCCGGTTTGTTGTCAAATGCCAGCTTGACGATCACGCCCTGGCGGGTTGTACTGCTCTGTTCAGCAGAAACAACCTTTGCTGCCGCTGCCTGATTATTCATGATGTTGTCCTTATTTTTCACAGTATAAGAGCTTCCAGTTTTTTCAGAAAGATTAAACTGCATAAGGGTACTTCCGACCGTCACATCTGTAATATAATATCCATCTTGATGATACTCCTTTTTGACAGTTCCGTCAAAACCTTCAATTCTAATTAAAGTAATTCCATCTGTAGTATGTCCGTTTTCATCTGTAAGACTGTCACCGTCCAAAACGATTCCATAGATCACATCTTCATTCATAAATCCCAGCACACGAAGGCTCTGTCCTGCATCCGGTGTATCGTTTCTTGTTTCCAGTGTGTCAAAATCGATGAATTTTACCTGACCAGCCTGATCACCGTCGCTGATCCGCCATGCTGCATGTGCATTGGTAGCCGAAACCGCAAACTGATTTCCATCAATATTATCTGCAAGCACATCATAAGTGCTTTCATCAATATTGATCTGATAAAGCTTGCCTGCAAGCAAAAGAAACAGCTGATTATCTTTATTCACATAGCTCAGCGTTCCAAGGTCTGATTTCAGGAATTCAAATGATTCTGACGTTGGAATAAACACACGTTCCTCTACAACATTCTGATCATGGTCATAATGGTAGATTCCAACACCACAATATCCTTCATATGTTCCGCGGTTCATATAACCATAAACCATGAAATCCAGATCCCCACTGTCATTAATGCCCAGCAGCTTGATATCATGTTCTATTCTGGAGTCACGAAAATCTCCATTTGATTTTCTGCGGAAATCAAAGATATCTACAAATTTGCCGGTATCCGGTGCATAAGTCCACAAGGCACCTTCCTGCGTAAAAGCAGTCACACTGCCATCTTCATTGGAAAGCATCGTGACATTTTTGTCCCGGACTCCAAGAAGCAGCCCATCATCTGTGATCACTGTCTGCTGAGGATCAAATACCTGATCTGCGCTTCGCTGAAAATCCAACAGCATAATTCTGGTATCCGTATAGCGAAGCCGGTAAAAATCCGTTACATTGTAATACTCTGCACCACCGTTTTCGTTGGCTGCCTTTATCTCATATTCCAGCGAAATACTTGCCGTCGTCTCATTGATCTCTTTAATGACCGGGATGCCTTTCTTGGATATCTGCGGGCTTAAATTTCCCCAACTGATCGTAGAAAGTGGTGACTGTATCGTCACAGCCGTAAAATTTGTTGAAGAAGATTCTGTAGATTCCAAATAGGCCGCGAGTCCGTCTGCAGAGTTTTTATCCATGCACATCTGTGCAAAACTGGAAGCAAACTTCACATAATCCTCCGTATTCGTCGAAGACCTGGAAACTACTCTTGTGTAATAATACGCTTCTCCTTCACTGGTATCCAGCGAGATCTGAAGGGAATACTCCTGATTCATCAAAAGGCCGGAACTGATCTCGATCTGTGCACGCAGATATCCATCAGATCCTGAGCTGTCAAGGCTCTTGACCTTACGATTCTCAACGATCTTGGTTCCATCCGAAGTACGCACTTCATAGGACAGACTTTTGATTTTTTCCTCATAAGGATTAACGGCGATCGTAAGTTTCTTTGTTGTATCCAGCGGTGTTACACTGTCGCGGACAAAATCTGCTTCCATCGGCTGGCGATATCCATACATTCTGTTTGCCAGCGTACCGTTAAAATCCACCATTACTTCCGGCAACGTCGGATTATTCATATCGGAACGATCATCCGTCGTCTCATTATTCATGAGAAAAGCAGTTCCCGCTACTCCCATTACAAACACGATCAGAAGTATTAAAAACCTTCTCAAAAATCTTGTTATGGTTCTCATACTCCCTCCTTCGCATCAAATCCATCCGGATAGAGAAGTTTTTCCAGAGTCAGATGGCCATGAATGGCATCCGTCATCTCTTTCAAAGCTTCACCCGAACGGGATCTGCCTGTCTTTACTGCCCGGATCAGGAGATTCTTCGGTGTATGTTCCATATCAATAAATTCCAGAATCTGCGTACTGTATCCCTTCGATTCCAGAAGTTCTGCACGGATTCCGTCTGTAAGAAGTGCAGACATTCTTTCTTTCAGAAGTCCATATTTCAGCACCGGAGAAAGCAGTTTATTCTGAATCTGGTCATTCAGTTCATGCTGACAGCATGGAACAGACAGTATCACCTGCGCATCCCACTCAACCGCTTTGGCAAGTGCATAATCGGTTGCTTTGTCACATGCATGGAGCGTTACCACCATATCTACTTTCTGCACACCTTCATATTCCGCAATATCACCACACAGAAAATACAGTTTCTCATATCCGTATTTTTCTGCCAGTCCATTGCATTTCCGGATCACATCTTCCTTCAGGTCCAACCCAATGATATGAACGTCATATTTTTTGAGTTCCTTCAGATAATAATACATGGCAAATGTCAGATATGATTTGCCACATCCAAAATCCAGGATCGTGACCTCCCGCTCCCTGGACAATGCCGGAAGAATATCCTCAATAAACTCCAGGAAACGGTTGATCTGTTTGAACTTGTCATAAGCCGGACGATGGATCTTTCCTTCTTTATTCATAACTCCCAGATCCACCAGGAATGGAACCGGAGTTCCTTCCTTCAATATATACTGTTTCACACGATTGTGTGCCAGAATCTGAACAGGCTCTTTCGCCTGATGCTCTTTCACTTTGACAGTTACTTTACCCTTTTTGCTGACAAGAACACTGCCATCTTTGCATCTTCCCTGCACCTGCAGCTGGGAAAATCCACCCTCCTGAAGACTCTGTTCCACATATGCGATCACTTCTTCTCTGCTGTAATTGGAGTGAAGGACCTTGGTTCCCACCGTGGAGGATGCCTGATAACAGACGCTGCCTTTCAGTTCTATCTGGCGGATCCGCACCTTGGATGGAGCTTCTTTTTCCTTACTCCGCTGGCCGCTTAAGACTGCAAGCATCAGGTCTTCATCAAATTGTTTTTCCAAAAATTCCTGTAATGTCATCATATTTAATCTTTCATAATCCCTCTGTAATGCCCCTGTGTACACCATCGGATTCCGGCATTACGAACTGCAGTGTTCTTATTCGCTCAACTGTCAGAATCCACGGTATCTGCGTCGTCTGCACCGGCGCCTGGAAATCTCCTGATACAAAAGCACCTGGATCAGTTCATCCAGAAATTCATCAGGAATCTCCTGCGCTGCCATTTCTCCGTCTACCTGAGAACGTATCTGCCTGTAAAGCCGATGCATCATAAATTTGTCCGGATGCTCATCATAAAGTCTGCTTCCCTCATAATCCATAAGCTGACATTCTTCTTCAACTTTTTCCTGAATTTTGCGGGCAGTTTCCGGATAATAAGATTTCATCAGAGCAAATTCCTGCTCCTGTATTCTCTCTCTGCTGTAAAGAGAAGAATCTGCATACGTCATATAAAATGGAAGAAACTTGTCATAATACATGGACAGGCTCCTGTTTCGTCATCATCTATAACATTCTATGCAGAATCTTTTCAAGTGTGCGCTTCAGCCCTGAATGTCTTTCAGAATGCGGAGTGTCAGTTTGAAACTGTGCTCTGCTGCCTGCGCTTCGAATGTCGGATAATCCATCTCTGCACTTCCATCTGCTTTGTCAGAAATTGCACGGATCACAAGGAAAGGTACATTGTTCAGATATGCTGCCTGTGCGATTGCCGCGCCTTCCATTTCAACAGCGTATGCTCCAAATTCTTTTGTAATAAAATCTTTGACACCCTGGTCTGCCACAAACTGGTCTCCGGATGCAATGCGTCCCTCGAATACTTCGATATCAGGATTTGCTTCTTTGCATGCTTTTACTGCAAGTGCGCGAAGTGCATCATCACTGTGGAAAGAAAAAGCTTCCATCTGCGGAATCTGTCCAACCGGATAACCAAATGCAACGGCATTCATATCATGATGGATCAGATCTGTGGAAACAACGATATCTCCAATGTTGATGTCTGCATTCAGACTTCCTGCGATACCGGTGTTGATCACTACTTCTGCTTTGAAATCATCGATCAGAATCTGTGTGCAGACTGCTGCATTGACCTTACCAATTCCAGAACGGACAACAACTACGTTTTTTCCTTCGATAATACCTGAATAAAATCCCATGGAAGCCTTACGTGTCACCTGAATATCTTTCATCTGTTCTTTGAGACTTGCTACTTCAACTTCCATTGCTCCTATAATACCAATACATCTCATAATATTGTAATCTCCTTTATCATCGTGCCCTTTTTCTGAAAAGCCGGGCACTGTAATCTGTTATCATTCATAATTGTGAATAGCATAGTCTATTATAGCAAATGTTGCGTTTATATGGAAACTTTTTTTGCTTCACGGGGAATTCCTCTGAAAAATTTGCGGCAGGCTTGTCCGCTTTGTTCTTTTCTGGTATACTTATTGGAGAAATATATTGTTATTATTTACAATAACTGAACTCAGGAGGTTAAGATTATGGTATATAAAACATCTGGTGTCTGTTCAAGCGCCATTTCATTTGAGATCGACGATGCAGGAAAAGTTCATGATGTAAAATTCCAGGGCGGCTGCTCCGGTAATACACAGGGCGTTGCCAGACTGGTAGAAGGCATGGATGCCAAAGAAGCTATCAGCAGAATGGAAGGGATTCGTTGTGGCTTCAAACCAACATCCTGCCCGGATCAGCTTGCAAAAGCTCTGAAAGAAGCTCTGAATTAAAAAAATCTGGGGAAAAACCCCAGATTTTTTTAATTAAAATCATCTCTGTCCCACTTATCACACAGCGACTGTATATCTCTGCTGAAACGCTCCAGGTCTTTGTTCGGCATGCCTTCGTTCTTTCGGATAACAGACATAAGGCGCTGTCCCATGGCAACCAGCTTCTGGAATGCACGTGCGGCTCTGCTTGCTTTCGGAGAAACAGAAGCTTTCGTGATTTTGATTCCCTGTGCCTCATAGATACAGGTATTGTTCGCCAGATCATAGACGGTTCCGCTGAACGGTGCCATAGAATCCAGTCCCAGTTCCTCCTGCAGTCTTCTTGCAAAGATCTCGGTCACTTCATCATCGCCGTGGGTGACAAATACTTTTTCCGGTTTTTCTTTGAATGCCTTGATCCAGGTCATCAGGCCATTCACATCCGCATGACCGCTGATACCCGGCATCTGACGGATCTCTGCGCCTACAGCAACCGTCTCACCAAACAGTTTAACTTCGGTCGCACCTTCGATCAGGGCACGGCCAAGCGTTCCGATTGCCTGATACCCAACAAACAGAATCGTATTGTTCGGATTCCACAGATTATGTTTCAGATGATGTTTAATTCGGCCGGCATCGCACATACCGCTCGCGGAAATGATAACCTTGCAGTCTTCGTCAAAGTTGATTGCTTTTGAATCGTCACTGGTAATCGAGGTCTTTAATCCCGGGAACATCAACGGGTTGATTCCCTTTTTGACCAGTGCCATAGCTTCTTCATCAAAGCAGTCATAAATATGTTCATTAAAGATCGTTGTTGCTTCATTTGCCAGCGGGCTGTCGACATAGACCTTAAAGTTATCGTGTCCGTGTACACGTCCTTCTTCTTTAATCTGTCGGATAAAATACAGCATCTCCTGCGTACGTCCGACTGCAAAAGAAGGAATGACAACGCTTCCACCACGGTCAAAAGTATGCTGGATCACTTCGGTAAGCATTGCTACATAATCCGGGCGTTCACCGTGACTTCTGTCACCGTAAGTGGATTCCATGACTACATAATCTGCATCGTGGAGATAGACCGGGTCTTTGATCAGTGGCTGGTTCAGATTACCGATATCGCCGGAGAAGACGATTTTTTTCTCTTTGCCATCTTCCTGAATCGTGATCTCAATACTTGCAGAGCCAAGAAGGTGGCCGGCATCTACGAAACGAACGCTGATTCCTTCTGCCGGTTTGATGTTTTTTTCATACGGGCACGGAACAAAATTCTGGATAACGCCCATAGCATCTTCCATGGTGTAAGCAGGAACAAATTCCGGCTTACCCTGACGACGTCCTTTACGGTTTCGCCATTCTGCCTCGAACATCTGAATGTGGGCACTGTCTCGAAGCATAATGTCACAAAGGTGGCAGGTAGCCTGTGTTGCATAAATCGGGCCCTGAAAACCTTTTGCATAAATAGCGGGAAGATTTCCGGAGTGATCCATATGTGCATGGGTCAGAAGAACAAAATCCAGGTCACTTCCCTTTACAGGAATATCCTGATTCTCGTAGTAATCCGGCCCCTGTTCCATACCGCAGTCTACCAGGAATTTCTTTCCTGCTGCTTCCAGATAATAACAGCTTCCGGTTACTTCATGTGTCGCCCCAATAAAGGTAATCTTCATATGCGAACCCCCTTTGTCTGAAAAATCATCCAAATATGTTTTGTTGTAACCATTATACACGATTTGACTTATTTTTAACAGTTTTTTGTGCAAAAAAGACAATATATCTTAACAAAAATTGCGTTTTTTCGACCAGGGCTTCATGTTATAATGCTTTTGCTACTGCCCCTAGACAGGTACAGAAAGGGGGTATGCTATTGTGAAGTCATTTTTATCGTTTATGCTTTCCATTCTGGCAAGTGTAATCGCCTACTACATTTGCAAATGGCTGGATGGAAAATAGCAGCTAGTAGCCAGCCTGAGGTCTAAGCCGCCTCGCCAAAATGGAATAAAAACTCCCCAGAGGTGCGAACTCTGGGGAGTTTTTGCTGTGCTACTGTGAACACATCTTATCGTTTTGCCTACTGGCATTATAGCATATGTTCTTTTAATTTGCAATATACCATGCAAAAACATATACTATTCAAATATTATTTATATTTCTTTTTATGTAAAATAAGGCGGGGTGTATGAAGTCCCGCCTTGTTTTGTATGGTTCATATGATTTTGTAGATATGGTTAAATGATCCTTTTTTTGCGTATGATTATGTTATTCCTTTGCGCATAAGATCATGAATAATGTGAACTCTGACGAGTCCGACATGATTTGTGAGTACGTTGATGTCCCCGGACGGTAACGGTGTTTACATAAATTTATTTTACATCCTGCGACCTTCTTCGCACTTCACGGATTACTGAATAATATTTTTCTTCTTTTCTTCCTTTTTCCTTTTCCAATGGTCATTATTTGACCATGATACCACTTGTCAGCGTAGAGGTAGATTCTTTTGTACCTGACTGACTGGCTGCATGGTATCCACGCACACGGTAATATGTACCTGATGGAACTGCTACGTCGATTGTTTTACTCAAACTCGATGCATTGTTCGCTGTAAAGTTCCAGTATTTATAGGTTCCGTAGCTTCCATTGACCTTCCGTTCCAGATAAATTGATAAATACACTTTGCTACATTTTTTATGACACTGCGTCAGTCCATAAATAGCAATCTCATTACTGGAAACTTTTTGAATCTTCATATTTCCAAAATTCAAATAACTGCTTCTGGCCAGAATTGTCGACGTATCTTCTGCATAATCTTCTGTCGTCTCTTCATCTGTAATCTCATCCAGAATACTGGTGGTATCTGCATATACCGGTGCGATACTCATCCCAACAGATAAGCCTATTGCCAGACTAATTCCAAGAACCTTCTTCCAGATATTCATTTCTCACTTCCTTTCGCCATGTAAACAACCTTTACATAACTATATACGTATGAAACCTGGAAATATCACTCTAAAATTTCATTTCTTTAATTATTTTTTTCAATTCTTCTATTCGAAATTTTCCCGACCATGAATATGCACATCCATTATATTCCCATTGAGCTACATATGTTAAATTCTTTTCATTTTGCTCTTGTAACTTTTTAATGTAACCTTGTATCCCTCTTTCTCTATAGTATCTATAATTTTTTCTTCACCATTAGAACTATTTATATTACTCGCTGTACTCTGATTTTGTTTATCAATATAAAAGGTTACTATATTATCATCATATTGATAATTAATCTTAGCTGCGGATGCTGGCTCACTAATTTCATACGTCATGTACTCCATCCCATACGGCCGATAATAAAACTCTGGCATCTTTATATCCAGTTTCTCTTCTATATCTGCAATCGCATCGCTTTCTTCTGTAGTTGCATGCTCATTATCAGAAGAATTATCTGTTATCAACTGGCTGTCATTCCCACTCAATATCCGCACACTGTTCACCAGATACTTCCGGTTCGCCTCGCTGCTCATACTTGCAGCGAACACGCAGATCAGGCACAGGCCTGCGATTCCGGCGATTCTGCCAAAGCGCACATAACTGTGTTTCTTTTTGCCGGAATTTCTGTTCGCATCACGTGCAGTATCCTTTGATACATCTGCATTCTTTCTGAATTCCAGAATTTTCTTTTCCGTAGATTCAGGCACTGCTTCTTCTGTATTCTTCTCATCTTCTGCCTTTTCATCTGCCGTATCCTCCAGCAGACCTTCTTCTCTGGCACGCTGATAGAAGCTTTCTCTGGAAACGCTCAGTTTCTCTACGATATCCTGATTGTCCTCAAATTTTCTGCCATCAAAAAGAGCTTCCTCGATGGCATCTGCTTCCTTCAGATATTCCTCTTCCAGCCACTGACGGAATTTCTCGTCATCCTCCATATCCGGCATATCCAGGAATGCATCATCTATCTGATTGTCGTTCTGTTCTTTCTCAAACTCTTTTTTCATGATATTATCTCTTTCTTGACAATTCTTCCCCGGTGGTTCATAGTTATTGGTAATAAAATGATTTTCAGGAGGTTTTCCCTATGAAACATATTGTACTTACCGGCGGCGGTACTGCCGGACATGTTACACCAAATATTGCTCTGATCCCGACACTCAAAGCTGCCGGATATCAGATTTCCTATATCGGATCTTACGAAGGTATCGAACGTAAACTCATTGAAGAAATGGGTATTCCATATTATGGGATCTCATCTGGTAAGCTGAGACGTTATTTCGATCCCAAGAACTTCTCCGATCCTTTCCGGGTATTAAAAGGGTTCCATGAAGCAAAGAAGCTTCTCAAAAAACTGAAACCCGATGTAGTCTTTTCCAAGGGTGGTTTCGTTACCGTCCCTGTTGTAATTGCAGCCAAACGCTGCAAGATTCCAGCAATCATCCACGAGTCAGATATGACTCCGGGACTTGCCAACAAACTGTGTATTCCATCAGCCGTTAAAGTATGCTGTAACTTTCCTGAGACTGTCAGCAGTCTTCCGGCAGATAAAGCCGTACTGACCGGCACGCCGATCCGTCAGGAGCTGATGAAAGGTGATAAGGAAGCCGGCCGTCAGTTCTGTGGATTTACTTCTGACAAACCGGTACTGATGGTGATCGGCGGAAGCCTTGGTGCAGCCTCTGTAAATGACCATATCCGCAAGATCCTCCCGGAACTTCTGAAAGCTTTCCAGGTGATCCATCTCTGCGGCAAGGGTAAAATGGACGAAACCCTCAAAGGTACCGAAGGCTATGTTCAGTATGAATATATCAAAGAAGAACTTCCGGATCTTTTTGCCCTGTCTGACGTGGTAATCTCCCGCGCAGGTGCAAATGCCATCTGTGAGATCAGTGCTCTTCACAAACCCAATCTTCTGATTCCGCTGTCTGCAAATGCCAGTCGTGGTGACCAGATCCTGAATGCCCGTTCTTTCGAAAAACAGGGATTCAGCATGGTACTTGAGGAAGAAGAAATCACTGATGAGAAACTTCTGGATACGATCCATCAGCTGTATGACAACCGTCATTCTTTCGAAGAAGCAATGTCTGCAGGCAAACAGATTGATTCCATCCATCATATCGTTTCGTTGATCGAAGAATGTGTTTTATCAAAAAAATAAACAAATAGCAGGATGCAGGCAGTTATCGATGTGACTGCCTGCATATCTTTTCCATTTCTTCAATTATCCAGGCTTTCGACCGCAGATTCCTGTTATTTACATTATTCGGTGTAATCCCATACTCACTTGCCACTTCTGCTGAAAGTTCCTGGAATTTTGTTTTGACCAGAATATCGTAATTCATCGGATTCCTCTTCCGAAGTCTGTTCAGTACAAGTTTCTGATATTTCTCTTCTTCCATACGAAGTATTCTTGCCTCTGGATTACTCTTTTCATCCACCGGCTCATACGCATTTTCCTCATCATCAATCGTATAACTTTCCTGTCTGGATGAGGCTTTTCTATAATAATCCATACATTTGTTGGATGTCGCTTTCATCACCAGTGCTTTCAATCTGCCAGGTCTGGAATAATCCAGTTTTTCTTTCACTTTGAATAATGCCAGAAAAACTTCCTGACTGATATCTTTTGAAAGTTCGTAATCTTCTGTGATGCAAAAAGCAACATATGCTGAGAATCCTTGGTAGTGATCGTAAAAATCATCAAAATTCTCAATTATCATCTGTATCTGTGCTCTTTTCTTTATGCTTTGACTTTTGCCAGGATCTCTTCCTTCATCTCGTCTGTCAGTTCTCCCGGTTTCCATGTAAGTCCAACCTGATCACCTTCATAACGTGGAATCAGATGCATATGGAAATGAAATACGGTCTGACCTGCAATTTCTCCATTGTTCTGCACAATGTTAAACCCGTCACAGTGCAGTCCGTCTCTGAGCCTGGTTGCCATATGTTTGGCAAGGATCATTGCTTTTCCGGCAGTCTCATCCGGAAGTTCATAAATATTGGCTGCATGAGCTTTGGGCAGGATCAGTGCATGTCCCTTTGACGCCGGACCGAGATCCAGAATTACGCGAAAATCTTCGTCTTCATATAAAGTAGCGGATGGAATTTCTCCGTTTGCAATTTTACAAAAAATACAGTTTTCCATGATGTAGTCCTCCTTACAAATAAACTGTTTTCTTTTTCTATTGTCTCGTATTTTCGCGATTTTTTCAATACGAAATTTGTTGATTCCGATATTTTTGCATAATATACTCAGATTGAGGTGACAGATTATGCAGGAAAAAAACATTATCACACAAACAAAAAAAGAGTTTCAGTCGATGTTGTCCACATTTTCGCATGAAATAAGAAATCCGCTGGCATTGATCACCAGCGAAATGCAGATGTTGTCGGATTCACAGCCACAGCTCTGTTTCAACGAACACTGGGATAACATTATGGAAAATCTGAACTATATCCGTGAGTTGCTGGATGAACTTTCCAGATATCAAAATGCCGGTCACATTTCCCTTGTACAGACAGATTTAAGTATCTGCCTGGATCGAATTACCAGTTCCTTTCGACCGGCACTGGACTACCTTGGAATCTCCTTTGAGACTGACATCCCCCGTGATCTTCCCCAGATCAGTCTGGATCAGACAAAAATCCGTCAGGCTCTTTTTAACCTTCTCCGTAATGCGCAGGAATCTATCCAGCATACTCACGGCAAAATCCTTTTTTCCGCTTCTGCCGTTCCGGACGGTGTCCAGATCACCATCTCGGATAACGGATGTGGCATGACAGAAGACCAGATTGAAAACGCCTTTCGTCCCTTCGTAACATACAAGCCCGGGGGCACTGGCCTCGGGCTTGCTGTCACCCGGCAGATCATTGAAGCCCACCAGGGTACACTATGTGTAGAAAGCACTCCGAAAGAAGGTACTTCCTTTTATATTTTTCTTCCAGGATGATAAAAAATCACTGCAAGAAAGAATCCGGACACCATCCCGCCTACATGGGCTGTGTTATCCACTCCCGTACTTGCGAAACCAAAATACAGAGAAAAAGCTGCCATGACCAGAATCTGTCTCATAGACAGATCACCCAGCCATCCTTTATTGCGGATGACAATATAGATCATGGCTCCCATAACTGCAAACACCGCTCCGGATGCTCCTGCTGATACAGCAAAATCCTGCGTACGTAATTCGATCAGTAAAGAAATCACATTTCCAAGTACTCCACCGATCAGATAGATCAACAGAAATTTTATTTTTCCAATTGCCTGTTCCAGTCTGCTTCCAAGTACAAATAAAACCAGCATGTTATTCAGAAGATGTTCAATTCCAAAATGCAGAAACATACAGGTGAACAGTCTGTAATATTCTCCACCCTGAATGATCATTGGTGTAAAGGCAGCTCCACAATCCAGCATATGCATGGTATTCTGGGAGCTTCCTGTAAATTCCACGATCAGAAATACCAGAATATTCAACAAGATCAGTCCGGCAGTCACCGGCTCTTTGCGTAGTTCTTCCACAGGTTACTCTCCTCTGTTTTTGTATTCAGAGAATACATATGTATTCTGCTGTTGTTCGTCTATTTTAGCAGATGCCGTTCCCTGTGGCAAGGCAACACTTCACCTGTGCTGTCCGAAATACTGCCTTCGAACCCTCATGTCCGGTGATTTTCTTTTCAGAAGTTATCTATCCCCTCAGAAATACATATCTTGCCTGAGCAAAATCCACCTGATCCTCATCCTGCAGAAAATATTCTTCCTCTGCCCCAAGCATTCTGCCATTAACAGAAGTTCCATTCCTGGAATTCAGATCTGCCAGATAATAGTTCTCACCTGTTTTGCGTATTCTTGCATGCACCCGGCTGACTGTCGGAAGCGAGATCACTACATCCGAAGCCTGTTCCAGTTTTCCAATCACGGTCAGTTCCCGTTCCAGATAAACCGTCGGAAGTTCTCCGGGTTCCCGACTTACCAGGCTGGCTGTACCTGACAGCTGTCCTGCCGAAAGAACTACCGTTTCACCATATGTTTCCTGTTCTGCTGTATCCTCACCAGTTTTCTCACATTCCCATGAATTTTGTTCTGTACGGTTTTGTTTTTCACTCTTTTGCTCTATATCTTTTATTTCTTTTCTCTCTGTTTCATGTTTTTCTATATTCATTCCGGCAAGTTCCCGCTGTACTTTGTTTCTCCATTCTGCAGACTGTTCCTGTTTTTTCTTCTTTTTTTCTTCCATCCAGGTCCATCCTGCTCCAACTCCCATCAGGAGTATTGCCGCCCCCAATACAGTTTCTATTGGAATTTCCGGAAAATATCCCAGATAGCGGAAAATGAGAATTCCCAGCAGGAACAGAACCCCCACTGCACACCCGGCTGCAGGCTGCCACTTCCTGTCCTTTTTCTCCTTTTTTTCCTCCTGAAAAAATTGCGGTGGCTCCTCCATTTCTTCCACGTACTCTTCCTTATCTCTGATTTTTGTATCGCTCTCTGCAATTTTCTCTTTACTGTTCTCAGATCGATAAAGCAATTCCTTAATATTTTCCAGCTGCATCCCTGGCTCCATGGCTTTTCGGTAAATTCCATATCCAAGATTTACAGCTGTCGGATCCTCATGGTCAAGTTTGGGCAACAAATATTCGGTCAGTTCCCGAAACTGTTCCTGCACCGGATGGTGATAATCCGGCAGACAGCAGAACGAAACCTCTTTTTTCTCCACATCCAGAAAAATATATTCCGGGCAAAGCACCAGCTGTTCCGTATTCAGAAGAAACTCTGCCATTTCTTCTATTACATGGAGAAATCCTTTCAAAATCATTTCCAGATCTTCTCCCTGCAGTTTACGCTGTTCGTAAAAAGATGCCAGCGACTGCTTTGAAGTGATATCATAATAAAAGAGCCATGTTCCATCCAGTCCCTGCATGCGGCATTTTAATATAGAAGACATTGTATTTCCTGTCAGGATCCGTACCTGATAAGAAGTAGTATTGATTGTTTCATCCCCATGGAGGATCAGATAATTATGACTTACATCTCTTTTATATTCTGCAAACATATTTTACACTCTCCTATATGATCCTGTACTCTTATTATTCTGTATCCTTCACAATTTCAGATGCTGCTTTTACTTTGCGGATCCACTGCGCCGGACGAATGATCTTTGAACTGCCCTCCGTCCGCAGTACCCAGCGAAAACCTCCAAACCCGGCGATTGTATCTACCTGATAGGAGACTTTTACTGTTTTTCCATCGCTGACCTGGTAAGACAGATTCTCTGCGCCAAAGAATCCCACATTTCCAAGTTCCTGTGCTTTTGCAGAAGCGGCTTCATATATCTGTCCGTTTTTTTGTACACCTTCTATACTTCCCGCCAGTGCCGCCTCGTACGCTGCAGCCGTCAGCCAGGAACGATTATGTACAAAGAAGGAAAGATATAAAACTCCCATTACCGTTATCAGCACAAGCGACATCACGCAGGCTGCCTCTATTGTAAAACTTCCTTTTCTGACTTTCATAGCAATAATCCTCCCAGATATCCAAACAGTAAGAAAGGCACCAGTGGAATTTCTGTCTTGCGTCCTTTTTTGCATATAACCAGAAGGACTCCCGCATACACCGCTGCGATCAACATTCCGATACATGCCATTCTTACATACATTTCTGTATGCAGCATTGTTCCTAGTGCCAGAAAAATCCAGCCATCGCCCATTCCAATCTCTCCACCGGTCAGAACACTTACCGCCAGTATCATCAGGCTCACACCAAATGGCAGCAACCAGTCTTCCAGTGGTCTTTCTGCATAAATGCTAAAGGCAAGACCAATGATTCCATAAGTACCTGTCAGCAACAGTGAAATTTCTTTTTTCTTCCAGTCTTTCCAGCCCATAACTGCCAGGAACAACACGGTCATTACTTCTCTGATCTGCATAATCCTCTGCCTCTTATCCACAGCTGCTGCAGGCATGCATTCCTCCAAGCTGTGATTCTTTTACCAGTTTTACAGTTCTTTTCAAGCCACTGCATGTAGCAAGATTGTGATATCGATTTCCCGAAGATGTAACATACACCACCCCGGATGGTTTCTGATTTCGACTGCAGCTTTCACAGGGACTGTACTTCTGTCCGCTGTCATTACGGGCATGCGTCAGAGATGAACCCGAAATCTGATTAATGGATACCTTCAGATAACGACATTCTGCCTTCTTATGGTATACCGTTCCCGTTTCTGTCACATACACCATTTCTTCCGGTTCTCTGGTCTCTCCGGAAAACGCTGTCTCATCAGCTCCTGTCCATGCATGGACTTTTACTGTGTTATGCATCCATACCTTCGGCAAAGGAACAAGTGCTCCGATCGGAGTATATGCATAGACATCCGGCAATGTAATTTCTTCCGGCCCCTTTCCATCCAGCACATATGCATACATTCCGGCTTCTTTTGTCTTTTCACATAATGCCTGCAGATGTTCTGTCTGAATCCGGTAAATATCCATAAAAGAGATCATCGTCACCATTCCCAGCAAAAACATAGGAAGCACAAGTGCTGTTTCCAGCGCCAGACTCGCCTTTTTGTTCAAGGCACAGAAAGATACTTTTTCAGAAGATGTGTTTAAAAATAAATTTGAGATTCTTCTGACCATCGAGGAAGCCAGGATTCTGTTTTTAAGAGAGCATTTCCTTTCTTTTTTTATTTTTCTTTTCTTTTTTGCAGTCTCGTTTTTTTTGTTTTTCTTTCTACCTATCTTTGTGATAGTATTCCCATAATCTTTTTCCTTCTGAAAAAGCATCTTTCTGCACCTCTTTTCCGTGGGGCGGCTCGTCGCCGCCCGTATTTCCTGAAATCCATTTAAATCCAGTTTTTAAATATAACTGTACTGCCTTGTCACCGAAAAAGTCTGCTTTCGGTTTGCCTCTACATCCACAGATATTTCAGCTGCTTCTATGCAGCAGTCCAGCCGGAAACCTTCCTTTCCTTTTGTACTGCGGATTTCCACTTCAATCATGTTCATACCTCTTGTCAGCTTGACTGCTTTTGATTTTGACAAAAGCAGCACCTGCAGATAATCTTCATAGGACATTCCACCTTTCGCATTCCTTCTCTGGCTGTCCAGTCCCTCAAGGAGATTCGGCAGGTTTTCCAGAGAAAGCTGCCAGGTTGCTGCCGTCTTAGTCAATGGTACTCTGCCTCCATGAAACAGCTCCCGAAGATCCAGAATACTTTCTGCAAAGGACCAGCACAAAATCAGTGCCGCCTCAATCGCCACTGCTGCAGGCGGTATCAGAAATCCCGATGCAATTGCCAGGGCAAGTGCCTGAATCTGGGCCCTTTTTCCGGCATCCGCCATAAGACAGGATGCATTAATTCCCTCTCTGATCAGCAGAAGACGCTTTGCCACGGCTTTTAGATTTTCCTGATCACTTTTCTTTCCCGCCAGAAGATATTCCAGCTGATAATGCAGCCCTGCTTCAGAAGGAGAAATATAGTTTCCCAGATGCTCCATCAGATACTGCTGAAACAGTACTTTTGCTGATCCGGAATTATCTTTTCCCGTTTTCTGCGGCATCACCATTCCCTGTTGAAGTGTTCTTCCTGATAACAGATCTCCATGTGAGATTTTCTGATCAGAAATTCCTTTTGATGCCGGAACGACCAGATCCAGAAGTCCCATACGCCGAATCCTCTGAATCACCGGAACAGGATTTACCACCTGCGGTTTTACCTCTCCATCTGAAAAACTCTCTCCCGAAATACCATCACCAAAATCTCCGGATTCTTCCTTCTTTGAAGCCTCTTTGGCTTCCTGGCTTTTCTGTGCCGCAGAATTCATTTCGGAATCATAATTTTCCAGTGTATTCCCTGCTTCCGTCTGTTTTCCATCTTTCTCTGCCTGCTTCACTTTCTGCTCTTTTTTCTTATAGCGCTTCACAAGTGTCTGTACTCCCTGACTTCCAAGCGTATCTTTCATATAAGTGACTGCCTGCTGGTAAAAGACTTCGCCATCTTCATCTGTTGCCAGACGATATCCACTGAAACCACCCTGTCTGATCTTCAGCTTCTGACTGTTCTGTTTCAGTATCGGTTTCATATAAGACTCAAAGTTATCATAAACTGCTGCCAAATTCAGATCTGTTCCTCCCTGTGTTCCATCCAGAAAAAACAGATCATAATTTTTCAGAAGAAAACGATCATACTGTCCAAACAGAGAATAAAGTCCAATATCCATACTGTTCAGAATCTGTGTTCTCGCTGCCGCTGCCTGCACAGATTGAATGCTCGTTGCAACCAGTGACAGCAGGAGACTTAAGATCAGCGCCAGAAAAACAGTAATACTGCCCTTTTTCTCCATCGGCTCTCTCCTTTCTTCATCAAATTGAATTACTCTGTTTTGTGATTTTACTTAAGATTGCCTGTACCAGATTTGTCAGCTGCTCTTTAAAAATAATGACAAGGCTGATCAACACCACCAGGATCAGAATAATCTCCACAACCCCTACTGCATCTTCTTCGTATACAAATTCTTTTGCTGTTTGCAGATAATCCCGCATTGTTTTACCTCCTCGTTTTTTATACAATCATCCATAGAACGACAAAAATGCAGGTATCATGATGATCGCCATCACCACCACAAGCATCATGATCATTGGAACAAGCAACTTTGTTGCTGCTGTTTCCCCCATTACCCTTGCCTTTCTTTTTCTTTCATCCCATGCTTCCAGAGCTTCTTTTTCCAGAAGATCTGCCATCCTGTGTCCGCCTTTCTGGAGATTCTGAATCAAGATTGTAGAAAATGTTTTATATTTCATCTGTCCACACCGCTCTCCAAACCTTCGGTAAGCTTCCAGTTCTGCCACACCACTGTCCATTTCATGGCAGGTCGTCGTCACGGCTTCATATGCATATCGTCCTTCTTTCGGACAATTTCTCAGATAATCTGAACTGATCTTCTGAAATGCTCTGCGAACCGTCATACCTGCCTGGATCAGAAGTGTAAATTTCATGATCAGCGACGGATAATCCATCAGAAGCTGTTCTGCCCGTTTTGCCATCTCTTCCTGCTGTTCTCTCGCTTTTTTTAACATCAGCACGACTGCCGCAAACAGGGTCAGTGCTGCCAGAAGTGTTCCAGTACTCTCCCCGGGTTTCTGCCACTTAAGTGTCTGGCCATCCCAGGAATCCGGCAGATAATAATAATCCGGATCCTGTTTTTCCCTGTTATACTGTTCAATCACTTCTTTCAGTTCTTTCTGTCTCATTTCTTCCGGCGACTGCTTCACTTGTTCATTTTCCGCTTCCATTTCTTCTGTCTCTTTTTCCGGAATCTGAACAGCAACTTTCTCCGGCTTCCCATCACCCACGGAAACCTGCAGTTCCTCCGTATAAGCCCCATCCTCACTCTTCTCGATTCTGTGGCCTTTCTGATAAATTTCACTGTCTCCATTTGTCAGTGTCATCGCCATTCCTGCCAGATTTCCACAGACGGCAACGATCAGAAACAGACGGAGGCTTTCTTTATCAGCAATACCATCCAGCCTGAGCCACCCTGCTTTCCAGACTAGCACAGTGCCAAACGCTGTCATAAAAATAATAAAATGTACCCACATACTGCTTTCTCCTACACTTCAATATCAACAATTCTGCGCCCAAGCCAGTAAGATAACACATAAATCCCCAGACAAAGTGTCATCGCACACATTCCAAAAAGATTCCCATACAGTACGCTTAAGAATCCCGGAGAGGTCAGTTTCAGATAGAGAATGATTCCGGCCGGCATCAGACTCATGATCATCTGTTCTGCTTTCTTTGCCGCCAGCGTTGTCTCAATTTCTTTACGGACATCGATCTTGTCTCCAAGCATCCGCGCAGAAGTCTGTATGATCCGATTCATATCTCCACCGGTCCTCTTGGCGGTGTAAAATACTGCAGCAAAATTTTCCACATCTTCAATACCACTCCTGTCTCCAAGGCTCAGTAAAAGTTCCTCAACCGGAACACTGACTCTGAGCTGTGTTTCTATGTAATGAAACTCCTTCACGATATCTGTCTCTTTCGGATACAGTCTCTCCAGATCCCTGGAACATGCTGCCACTGCATTTTCGACAGAGTAACCAGCCTGTACAGCTACGCTTAATGCATTCAGTGCATCCTTGAACTGATAATTCAGTTTCCTTTTTCGTTCTCTGATCAATCCTTTCTTTTTCAGTCTCATGAACAGGACAGTAACAGGAACTGTCAGCAGCATCAGCCACCAGTTTTGATAAAACAGATAATCCATTGCTCCACAGAGCAGAATGCTCTGTATCAGATATTTCAGAATCTCTGTTTTTGAAAAATGATATTCCGCATAATTCTGTTTCATATAGTCACCCCTGCCCGTATCAGTTTTTCCCGGTTCAGAAGGGACGCAATCTGCACCAGCCCTTTTCCCTCCTGCCACTGATATAATGTCCGGGTTTTTATTTCATGATCTTCGAATCCACAGATTTCTGTTATCTCCAGTACTTTCCGGCTTTTATCCCGCATTCTTCCCAGATGGATCAGTATATCCACTCCTGAGGCAATCTGACGTCGAATCGCTTCCAGCGGAAGATCTACTCCCATCAAAGTCATTGTTTCCAGACGAGAGAGCATATCCTCGGCCGAATTGGCATGTGCCGTACTCAAACTGCCTTCATGACCGGTATTCAGTGCCTGTAGCATATCTACCGCCTCGCCTCCGCGGACTTCACCCACAACAATACGGTCCGGTCGCATACGAAGAGCGGTCTTGATCAGATCACGTATCGTAACTGATGTTGCACCTTCTGTATTTGCCATCTTTGCCTCCAGCCGTACCAGATTCTCAATACCCTGAATCTTCAGTTCTGCATTGTCTTCAATAGTGATCAGTCTCTCGTCACTGGGTATAAAATTGGACAGTGCTCCTAGAAACGTTGTTTTTCCACTTCCTGTTCCTCCGCCAATGACCATGGAATATCTTGCCCTGACCAGTGTTTTCAGAAATTCCGCACATTCCGCAGGCAGACTTCCAAGCGCGATCAGTTTTTCCATGGTGATCGGTGTATCCGGAAAACGGCGGATCGTCAGTATCGGACCATTCAATGCAACCGGGCGGACCACCGCATTCACTCTGGCTCCGTTCTCCAGACGGGCATCCACAATAGGCATTGATTCGTTGACCACCCGGTTGCATTTTCCGACGATCTGCTGGATCACATCTTCCAGCTTTTCTCCGGAAGTAAAGGTCTTTTCCCAACGGGAAAGCTTTCCGGCCCGTTCCACAAATATTGCATCCGGACCATTCACCATGATCTCTGTCACCGTTTCGTCCTCGATCAGTTCCTGCAGCACATCCAGTTTTCTTACAGAATGAAACAATTCCTGACGGAGCTGTACTTTTTCCTTCAGAGAAAGGCAGGAATCCCGCATCCTCTCCAGAATCAGTGTATCAATTTCTTCCAGGATCTCTTCATCGGTCAGTTCTCTTGCAAGGTCCAGTTTTTCCATCAGAAGCATTCTCAGTGACTGAAAAGTTTCTCTACTCATACCTCATCCTTTCCGAGCAGTTCTCTGACAAAATCGCCAAGCGTTCCCCAGACCAGCTGCTCTGCGCGAAACGGCTCTGCCAGGACTTCCTGTCCATACGGCAGATTCAGTTTTACCATACGGCTCAAAATCTGCGGATAATCCCGCACACTCAGAAGTTCTTCAAACTGTGCCAGTTTACTCCGTGACATTTTGTCTGTTTTTATCGGAGTATAAACCGTAGTACACATGTCCAGCATCTGAAAAACCTCCTCGATCCCGTTTCCTATATCAAGTACAATCATCTCATAAGAACTGTGGAGAATGATCTCCTGCAAAAGATGTTCCCAATCCTGCCAGGAAGTTCCTCTGATATCCTCCGGTGACTGCACAGGTGGAATAAAATCCACGTTTCCCATACTCTCTGCCATTCCATTCATCTTAACTGCAATCCCTGTACTTCCCTGTTTTACAAAATACAGAAGATCACTGAGTGTATGTAAAAATTTTTTCTGCATCAGTTCTTCAAACCCGGCATACTCTTCCAGATTCAGATAAAGGACACTTTTTTCCCTGCCCAATATCTGCGCCAGTGTCAGTGCAAAGCAAGTCTGAAGGCAGCCTCCCAGCGGCGAATATACTCCCAGTATCTCCGTCGTCTTCTTTAATACTGGCAGCTGCGCCGGAAGAATTGCCTTCTCCGCACCATAACAGGCCATCACTTCGCGTACTACATCTGATGATGCCTGATATTTATACACACCAGTATACTTCTCCAGTTCCTTTGGCTTACTTCCCTCTGTCAGGATCACGATCTTACCAATATCCAGTTCTCCTATTTCCCGGCACATTGCCTCCGAAGAAATCAACAGCAACTCTACGGGGTTCTTCTTCACATATGCCACCAGACTTTCCACACTGGTAAAAGCCTGGATTTCAAAAGGGATATTTTTCTTCTGATTCAGATAGTCCATAAAGTTGCAGGCATACTCTGCCTCCAGATCACAGACTGCAAAAATTTGTTTTTTCAATACATACCTCCTGCATACAGCATCACACTCATAAAGACAGGAACCGTGAAATGAATATTTTCCCACGCAGTCCCATTTCGGTAATAAGCTTTCCGTTCGCCTGTCCGGATATACGTTTTCATATATTTGACCAAATATTGGATTCGCTGGCTGAAACCGCCGCACAAGATCAGAATGGCCAGTGAAAGCAGCCCTCCTGTCAGAAATGCATACCAGATACACCACAGAATATGTACTGGTCCCATAATTCCTCCCAGTACACAAAAAAGTTTGATATCTCCCGAACCAAGCATTCGGAAATAAAACAGCCATCCGAGAACCACCAGTGGAATTCCTGTACCTGAAATAAAAAATGCCGTTCCATTCCATCCTCCACGCCACAGATCATATCCGAACCCGATCAGCATCGAAAAAAGGATCCAGCTGTTTTTTATTTTCATCTGATACAGATCCATTAAAACAGCAACTCCGGTGATCGTCAGAAGCAGTATCCTGCCACCAATAACACCCATCACACTCCTTTCTGTATACAATTATCTCAATTATAAAAAAGGGATTTCCGTCTGAACCGACGGTTATGAATACCAGAAGATCTCTGGTGAGTTTTATTATAGAACGGACCGTGCCGTTTTGTAAAGAAGATTCGTTCGCCAAATTCTCTGTATTTCCGACATTTATGCACCGGACTTGCGGTTGCACAATCCGCTTCTGTTGGGTATAATAAAAAGCAACAGCAAAAGGGGGGCTTTATCTTCATCATGGAAAAAAACATCAAAAAAATCGAAGATATGTCGCTGAATGCCTGGCCATCTCACAAAATGGAGCTTTACGATGGCTGGATCCTGCGATTTTCTTATTTCTATACGCACCGTACCAACAGTGTGGAACAATTTGGAAACTCTACGCTTCCATGGCGTGAAAAGGTTGCCTACTGCGAAGATGTTTACAAACGTCTGGGATCTCCTGCTATCTTTAAGATCAGTCCGCTGGTATCTCCGGATTTTGATTATACTCTCGAAAACCGTGGTTATGAGATCCAGCATGTAACTGAAGTCATGACGCTTCATCTGAGTGATGCACGTCTGGATGCGCCATATTCTGCCGTAACGATCACGGATGAGATTCCGGATATCTGGATCACAAGTCTTTTTGATCTGAAAGGAATGACAAACCCGATCCACCGGGCCGTTGTTCCTTCTATGTATCGTGCCATTCCCAAAGAAACGATCTGTGCTTCCATCTGGAAAGAGGGGAAGATCATCGCTACAGGACTTGGTATCCTTGACCGTGACTACATCGGAATCTACGCGATCCATGTAAAGGAAAACTATCGCGGACAGGGATTTGCACGCCAGATCTGTACTGCACTTCTCACGGAGGGCATGAAAAAAGGTGCTGAAAATGCCTATCTTCAGGTCGTTCAGGGAAATACCGCTGCCAAACGACTGTATGCATCTCTTGGCTTTACTGATTTTTATACGTATTGGTTCCGTGTGCAGCCTGAAGCTGTAACACAGAAAGGAGTTTCATGAAAAAAATACTGGTGGTCTGTATCGGATCACTTTTTCTGATCACTTTATCCGGCTGCAGTCTGGGAGATGTTGTTGATCGTTTCTCAGATTCAGAAGATACACAGATTCAGGACATCAATCCTGGAAGCACCCGTGTATATATGGATGAGATCCGGGGTACTCTTCAGTATTTTACCGGTAATCAGCTTACTCTTCTCAGCGGATCGGATAACTATGTCTTTGATATTTCCCAGGCAACTCTGGAATGTGCAGACGGAATGCTCTGTGGCGATGCTGTCAGCGTAATCTACGAAGGGCAGCTTGACAGTACGGATACAGGTGCTGTCCGCGTGCTCAAAGTTGTTGACGACTATCATGATACTTCCGAAGTAAAAGAAGGAACTACGCGTGGACAGGTTCAGAATCTGACCGCCAATTCCATTACGATCAAATCTAAAGGTGGAAAAACCGTTACTTTCCCGATCACAGGAACGGAACAATATTATCAGGGCGGCATCAAAGCCGGCAATTGGGTTTATCTTCACTATAAGGGAGATTTTGGTCCAGCTTCAGCCGATGATCCAAATGTACTTGATGGTTCTCAGATGAAAATCTACAGTGTTTCTGATATTGATCCGCTCAATGTGCCTGCACCCACTCCTACTCCTGCACCTCAGGAGGGAGTTGAGATCAAACCGGAAAACAAACTCCGGGCTGTGATCCAGAACATTCAGACAAATATCCTTCAGGTATCCCCAGAGAATACCACAAACATCCTGAATCTGGATATGTCTGCAATTCCCTGTTATTTCAGTGGTGGAATCGAATCCGGAGCACATGTAAATGTAATTTATACCGGAGACTTCAATGGAACAACCCTTGATGGACTCACGATCCTCGGTATCACCGGAGATATCCCGGAAAACTTAAGTGAACGCAATACCGGCTTCACTATTTCCGGAGAAATTACTGCATCCACTGCCAACACCATCACCCTTCTGACTTCTGATGGCATGCGGATCACCTGCAATACAGAAAGTGCCTCTAATGAATCCACTGGCGGACTTCTTACCGGCAGTTCCGTGAAGGTCACTTTCAACCCGGCCGATTCCAGGCAGACCAATATCTATACTGCATTAAAAATAGAAGACCCGTAATTGGGTCTTCTGCATCAGATGTTTGTCATAACTTAAAATCCCGGCAGTTTTGCCGGGATTTTCTACAGATATATGTTGATTTTGCATTTTAACATAGGCAGTCCCCTATCTATCACCACCAAAGAGTAATGCTACTTTCAGAGCTCTTTTCTCTTTGATTGCATCAAATCCTTCCTGAAATTTTTCAACAGGCAATACATGTGAAATCAGTAAATCTGTATTAATTTCTCCTTTCAGAATTGCTTCTGCAATCTGATCATGCGTTTTCATCTCTTCTGTCTCAATCGGCCATTGTACAAACTGAACCGTAAAATTTCTCATCTGACTGATATCAACTTTTAATTCATTTCCAGTCCGCAGACCATATACTGCAATCTTGCCCTCCTGTGCGATTATCTTCATTCCCTGATTAATCGTTGCCAGACTTCCGATTGTATCCAGATAAAGTGTAACTTTGCCTTTTTCTTTCTCCAGAAATTCCGCTTTTCGATCAGCATCATGATTATTGCAAACAGCTTTTGCACCAATCTTTTCTGCAATTTTCAGACTACTGTCACGATTTCCAATCATTTGTACGTCTGTATATCCTTCACAAATAAGGTTGGAAAGAAAGCATAAGCCAACCGGTCCATCTCCAACGATTAAAATGTGATCTTCTTTTTTCACATTCATACGGTTTACAGCACTACAAGTCTCTTTCAATGTGATCATCAAAGATGCCTGTATTGCTGTAATTCCATCCGGAACAACCTGCTGCGTCAACCCTGGAGAATATGATTTTCCATCTGCTTCCATAGCTTTTGCATCTGTCACCAAGCCGTATTCAGAAAATCCGCCCCAGGAGCTCGCATATTTGTCAGTTGACGGCAGGCTTGCGCGGACAACCATGTCGCCAATTTTATAGGCTTTTACTTTTTCACCGATCTTGACAACTCTTCCGGCACTTTCATGTCCGAGAACTGTCGGGAATACCTGAGCTTCCGGCAGTTCTCCCCGAATAATTTCCATATCTGTTCCATTACATATCATACAGCTTTCTATTTTGACCAATGCTTCATATGGTCCTGGTTCTGGCATCGGAATATCATCTGCCAGACGAATCGTTCCATCTTTTTCTACTATAATTCCCTTCATTTTAATCCTCTTTTCTGCATATAAGTTTTACCTTATGATGTCCTTGCAAATTCCAGAAAATTTTCTTGACCTCTACTCCATTCAGTGTCATTTTTACAATTTTCCCTTCACCTTCTGAGGACACATCAAGACACATATTGACATATCTGAGATTGAAGATTCTGATTCCTGATAACACTGTCGGAATAAATCCCTCAAACCATATTCCTTCTATATCTTTTTTCAGACCGAATACACCTGACAATAATAACGATATATAACCAATTGCATTCCATGTCTGTGCAGGCCATCTCCATGCTCGTCCATCATCTGCATTATAAACTTCATAAAATGTCTTATTAAAAACAGCATTTCTGATCTGCTGTGCGATCAAAGTGACAAGTAATTCTTCTTTTCCAAGTTCTGCAGCTGCAACAGCATATCCGGTCGTATAAACCGTCCATACAGACCTTGCCAAATGAGTTTTTTCAAGATGTCCCGGCATCAGCGGAATACCATACGGTGTTATTATTTTATGCTCCAGATTATCCATAATCAGATTTTTCTGCTCTTCAGACGCAATTCCCCAGATGTTCCAGACAGCACCTTCTTCCCCTGCTGTTTCCCATACCTCATCTTTAAATGCCACTGACCCGTCAGGTCCCGATGTAAATATTCCAGCTGTCGGATTCCAATACTTATTTCGTATCATTTCCAACATCTGTGCTGCTAAAACTTTATAATGTTCCGCTGGTTCTCCTATACATTTCAGGATATTAAATGCACATTCAAAAGCATACATAAAATAAATTTCTGTACTTAAGGCATAGCCCCCTGCTTCCGAATCTTCGTAAGCATCATTTGAGGAACAGAACGCTGCATAAACCAATCCATTTTCTCTGTTAAATACTTCTTCACACTGTTGTATTTTTTCTTTTATCGTATCTGCATTTTTCAACAAGAGTTCTCTGTCATGTGAAACCAGATAGTACTCCCAGACAGAAATGACTACTGCTGCCAGGCCATCCACTGCATTGTCTTTTCCTGATTTTAGAATGTATTCCACAGTTCTTCTGGTTACTTTAGGATCAATGAAACCAATCCCCCGAAGCAGCATCTGCATTGTATCCCGACACCAGACTCCAAATCCCATTCCTGTCCCCTGAAAAGCTCCGGCTGACCACATTCCATGTTCACCTTCAAGTGCATATTGTTGATTTCTTGCCTTATCAAGAACATCCATTGCAATCTGAAATGCAGCATCTACAGCTGGAATTCCGGTACTGATTCTGAATTCTTCCCGTGAACTTTCTCTCTTCCATTCACTTCCTCTATTCAATACTCTTGTCATATCCCCCATAGGGTTATGTCGCCACTGAAATTCTTCAGTTACCCTCTGTGCAGAAATTATATGCTCAGGAGAAATTACATATACATCTGGTTTTCCATACATCTCATCTTCAAGATGATTATAATAAATTGAATAATGATTATTTTTGAAAAATAATTTGTCCTTGCATACCAGTTCTCTTCTCGTTTCCTCTGAAATAATCTCTTCCTTATACTCATCGGCTGTATGAATTCCACATGCCTCCATCCATACTAGCATCCCATTATTTTCACTTTCAAATGCTCCGGCATTTCCACATTTTGTATCAATCTGTACATTTAAATCATACTGCCCCGAATCATATATATTTAGTTCTCTCTCACCTCCCTGAACTCGACATTCAGTTCCTTTTCGGGTAATTTTCAGCTGGATAACTCCATTTTGATGATGAAGATAGGTCTCCTGATCGTTTAAATGTAATTTATTCTGAAAGGCATCCCATATAAGGCTGATTCCCAGTGTCCTTATATAAATTGCATGATTCATACCAACGTCCAGCACAAGACAGACTTCATAGCCCTCCGTTTTAAATCGGAAATCTTTCTCTTCTACATCAAACATCTCTATATCCGGCCATACCGTAGTCTTATATTCAAATGGTATACTGAAATCATTCTCTCTGCCTAATTTCTGATATCTCCATTCTCTTCTCCAGATTTTTCTGTTTTCATTTTCCTGTGCAATTTTAATTCCATTCAACATAAAACGGCAACTCTCTCATTTTACTTAATATATGTTCTCTGTACAGTTCATCCGGTTCCTCAAACTCCACACATTCTTTTCCAATCCACTGATATTTCATTTTACCTAAAGAATGATATTTTAATAGTTGAATCTTCTTGACTCCATCACCCAGTGAACTGATGAATTCTATCATTTCATTAAGCTCTTCTTCTGTATCATTTACATGATGTACCATTGGAATGCGAATCCAGATATCTGCTTCCTGTGATAATTTTTTCAAATTCTCTTTTATCATTCTGTTCGTTACACCAGTATATTTTCTGTGTGTTTCTTCTGTTCCGGCTTTTATATCTACAAGAAAAAGATCTGTATATGGCAGTATTTCTTCTATTGTATCCCACGCTACATTTAAAGCAGTATCTATGCAGATATGTATTCCTTTCTGCTTCAGGATCTCTGCTGTTTTCTTTACATTTTGTGCCTGAAGAAGACATTCTCCACCTGAAAATGTGACTCCTCCAAACTCTGGAAATACCATAGAATCTCTGTATGCTTCCTCAGCAATCTCTTCGACTGTTTTGCTGATTCCATATACTGACAATGCATTGGTCGGACACTGTTTCGCACATTTTTCGCATACCTTACAGTCTTTTCTTTCATAAATATGTCTGCCATTCTGCACATCAAATCTGTGATGTTCCGGACATATTTTGACACACATCCCACATCCAATACATAATTCTTCATTGTAAGAAATCTGCGGTTTCTTCTGTATTGTTTCCGGATTATGACACCACTGACATTTCAGATTACATCCTTTGGTAAATACAGTTGTCCTGACTCCCGGTCCGTCATGTACAGAAAAATGCTGAATATTGGTAAGTCGAATTGTATTATCCATTTCTTAAAGCCCTCTGTATAATTTCATCCTGTAATTCTTCACTCAGCGATATGAACGGAGCACTGTAGCCACACACTCTGACTACAAGATTTCTGTACTGATCCGGATTTTCTTTTGCTTTTATCAATTTGTCTTTATCGACAACATTGAAGTCTAATGCACTTCCTCCACAATGAACAAAGGCACTCAGCACATATTCAAATAATGCTACATCTGTATCTGTCTGACTTACCGGCATTTCCAGATAGGTCACCCCACAGCCCGGATATTCTGCCATGTCAATTGACCGCAAAGAATTCATCAGTGTAGCTGCATCAATATTTTCCGAAGTTTCACCTGGATTACAGCCTCTTGATATTCTTTGTCCCGCATGCCTTCCATCAGGTGTGGCCCATGTATTTTCTTTTACAACATCATAAAAGAAGAATGCAAATAATGAAGCTTCGTAATATCCGCCTCTTGGATTCGGCATACCTGAAGAGTGTTTTGCAAGATCATGAAATACCTGTTTTGCAAGTTTATCTACTCCGGCATCCGGCTGTCCATATTTTGGAAGCTTATTCATCAGATACTGTCTATCTGCCTCAAACCCCTGAAAATCAGCCTTGATCATCTCTTTCAGATGTTCCAGTGTATATTTTCTGTCTTCAAATACAGTCTTCTTAATCGCATAAAGTGAATCAATAAACGTACCAATTCCAATCAGTGAAAAGCTGGTAGAATTATATACAGCCCCACCTTTTGTAATTTCGGTCTTCTTCTCAATACAGCTTTTCATAGTTGCAGAATATAATGGCATCGGGTTTATTTCACTCCATATCTGTTCAAAGCGATAATAATGTACTGCACACATCGCAAGAAACTGTGCCGTGTTATATACAACGCTCTCATAAAACTGTTCAAAATTCTGTGCTGTATCAACTCTGGACATTCTGAGATTTTCCTTTGACCAGAAGTCCAGTTCTTTTGGAAATAGCATTGCATCCAAAAGCAGCGGTAAATTAAGATACATAAATGCTCTTGAATTACATTCGTTAGAAAGAACCGGCTCCTGACATCCACCTGCAAGGTACATCCTACAATCTTCTATTTTTTTCCCTGCTCTGTGATGAGCTTCGATCAAAACATCGTCATTCAGGATTGAAAGACAGTTGCGTCCTAATTTTGCGATCAGTGCAACATGTTTTTTGTATTTATCAGGATGTTTTGAAGAGATTCTGATTTGCAGTTTAGGACTTGATACCTCATACTTTTCAAATGAATTTAATATCATTTCTGTAACTTCGTTATAAATGATATTTCCTTCCCTGTCACAACCACCAATCACTACAGAAGCATTTGTTCCACTTGTGTTCTCATTATGTTTCCATCTTGCTTCTGTTATCAGCATCATACAATCTATCAGATTCTGAGCCTCTTCTTTTGTGATTCGTTGTTCTTCAATGTCTTTTCTGTAATATGGATACAAAATCCTGTCATAGTGTCCCATGACTGCAAATCCGCTGCCTTCCATTGCAGTACAAAGTTCTCTTGTAAACCATACAGATGTCAATGCTTCATAAAATGTCTTTGCCGGAAGACGTGGAACTCTTCCTGCTGTGTCACGGATTCGGATAAGCTGTTCCCGTACAGAATCATCTTTTTCTGTCTGGAGCATTCTGTCTGCTTCTTCTGAGAATTTATATCCCAATGTAATTGCCGCATCACAGGCTGCCAGCATGCTGTCCTTGAATTCCTGTTCTTCTGTACTTTCGGCTTTCATTTCCGAAACTTCTTTTCGGATCTTCTCAAATCCATCATAAAGTACACGTTCTACATCAGCATAATGATGTGAATGATCTGTCATCATCTCTGCAAAAAGGAGGTCTCTTTCCACATATGGCTTTCTCCAGTCATCAAATTCCTTTACCGGATAATGCGTTCTGAGCGCCCAGCAGCCAAGCCCCGGTATTGGAGGAAATGCCCCTGCAACTGAATTTCTGTCCCTTCCTGTAATGACCTCCGAATAAAAAGGACAGTACCTGAAAACTTTGACTTTACATTTCTGTGCGATTGCTTCATATGTCCATTTTTTCTGTACCATTGCAGATACTTTTTCTTTCTCATAACGCTGATTCAATTCATTTTCGATTTCCGATACATCAGCTGGATATGTACTATAGAACTCTTCGCTTTCCTTTTTGAATTCTGCTTCGTTAAATACAAAAGACATTACTGTCCCTCCTTACTCATCTATCTTCCGCCCATTCCTGTCAGTGATATTCCTTCAACCAGAGATTTCTGGAAAAATATATAGAAAATGACTCCAGGTATAATGCTGATTGCTGTCGCAGCCATCAATGCTGACCAGTCTGTTCCATATTGTCCGCTGAACGCATATAAACCTATAGGAAGGGTTTTGTACTTGTCTGATGATGTAACGATCAATGGCCAGAAGAAAGATTTCCACGAGTTTACAAACGTAAATATTGCTAATGATGCAAGACCTGGTTTTGACATCGGCAGAATGATTCTCAGAAAAATTGCCACCCTGCTACATCCATCTATTTTCGCTGCCTCTTCAACTTCTGCCGGGATGGTAAGAAAGGACTGACGGAGCATGAACACACCAAATGCGCTAAAAACCGGAGGTACGATCAATGCAGCATAAGAATCATGCCATCCCAACATACGTAATATCATATATAATGGTATGATAGTTACCTGGAGCGGCACCATTAATGTTGACAGATATACAAAAAATACCTTATCTCTTCCCTTAAATTTCAATCTTGCAAATGCATATGCCGCCATTGCTGATGTGAATACTGTCAGTGCTGTTGTTGCCAGTCCAACGAAAATTGAATTAAACATATATCTGGCAAATGGAAATGCATTCCATGCTCTCTCATAGTTTTCAGTAGTTATTCTGGAACCAATCAATGATACAGTATTTTGCAAAACTTCAGACTTTGGTTTCAATGATGTAGAAACCATATATATCAGCGGAATAATAAATATTACAGCTATTATGCTGATAAAAACAATTGATACAATTCCTCTTTTTTTCTTCATGTAAGCCTCCTGCTTATGAGTCATAATTTACTAAACGTTTTTGCTGTTTCATCAAAATGCCTGTAATAATAAGCATACAGAAGAATAATACCCAGGCAATTGCAGACGCGTAGCCCAGTCTCTGATACTTAAATGCATTGTTATACAGGTACAGTACCATCGTGTTTGTTTCATTATTAGGTCCGCCCATTGTTGATACAAAAGTCTGATCAAATACCTGAAAGGAACTGATGACAGTCATTACCACTGCAAAGAAAATTGATGGTGACATTGCAGGAAGTGTTATCTTAAAAAAGATCTGAATTGCATTTGCCCCATCTATCTTAGCGGCCTCTGTCAATGATTTTGGAACACTAAGTAACCCGGAAATAAAAATAACCATGTTATATCCAAATCCCTGCCAGATACTGACAATCACAACTGCTATCATTGCTGTCTTTGTACTTCCAAACCAGTTAAATCCCTCTGCTCCAAAGAAACGTAGCACTGTATTTACAATTCCCGTGTCACTCAGAATCCATTTAAAAATCATGGTTGAAGATACGATACCTACCATCATTGGAAGGAAAAAAACTGATCTAAAAAATTGATTTGCTTTTTTCAGGCTTGTAATCCACACGGCCATTCCAAGTGCTATTATTACATTTAGACCCACATATGCGATAACATATACAAACGTATTTTTCATTACTTTAAAAAACAAAATATCTTTGGTAAACAAAGTTATAAAATTTTTTAATCCAACAAATGTATGAGTTCCTGTAAGAGGCCAGTCATATAAACTCATAACCAGCGAAAATACCATTGGTATCAGTGTAAATATCATAAATCCAATAAAATTGGGTGCAAGAAACAAAATCGCGGCACCCATATCATTCTTCTTTTTTTTACAAGATTTGTTTTTTTTATTTATTTTCACGTCTGTTTTCACCTCTTTTTAAGTAAGGCAGGTAAGTCCTCTCACCTGCCTTATCTGCCTTATTACTGTAAAATCATGTCTACCTGTGCCTGAATATCTTTCGCTGCATCTTTTGCTGATACTTCGCCTGCCCAAACTGTGTCCATTCCTGAATTGAAAACAGTGCTTACTTCAGAATATTTCTTGGTAACATAATATGGCATACCAATCTCTATAGATTTCTTTATTGCATCTTCCAGACCTTCCAGTTCACTTGTTGACTCATAATAAGACTCTCTTACAGAATCACGTGACGGAAGAGCTCTTCCATTCTCAGCCAAAAGTTTCTGTGCTTCCGGACTAGTCAGGACTTCCAGTGCCTGATATGCTTCCTTCGGATGTTTTGATTCTGAAGTTACAGCAAGTGCTGAACCATTAATTGTAGTAACCTGCTTTTCAGCCTTTGGAATAATAGAATATCCAACATTAAAATCACAGTAATTTGTAACATTTGTGGCGCCCCACGGTCCATCTATCATCATTCCGATATTGCCGCCTTCAAACTGCTCCCAGTTCCATACCGTATTCGCTGTATCTGCAATCTTTGGAGCGACTTTGTCTACATTAATCAGATCCGCGAGAGACTGTAACGCTGCGGTTGTCTTATCACCTGTGATATCAAATTCACCTTTTTCGTTAATAATTTCTCCTCCCAGTGACAGAACCTGCGGATCATAATAATCCAGGCTGGAGGCAAATACAGTTCCATAGTTTCCATCCTGTGTCAGCTGTTTACATTTATCTTTAAATTCTTCCCATGTTGTATTTTCATCTGGATATTCAACTCCATACTTATCAAACAAATCTTTGTTGTAATACATAATATATGGGCCAAAATCATATGGAAGTGCGTAAACCTGATCATCAAATATAAAGGAATCGAGAATTCCTGAATAGAAATCATCAATGTTTACATCTTCATCTTTTTCAATATAATCGCTGATTGGCAGCATGGAGTTTGTGTAATCTGATGCTCTGGAAAAATGCATATAAATCAGATCAGGTGCATTACCACTCGCCAGTTCTACCGGCAATTTTGTCCAGTAACTTGTCCAGTTCGTATTTTCAATTGTTACTGTGATATTCGGATATTTCTCATGGACAAGATCTGCTACCTGCTGCCATATCTGAGCTTCCGAATCACTCTCGCACTTATTAAGCCAATGAAGCTCAACTGTCTCATCACCTGATGCGGTGTCATCTGCCGCTGTATTGTCTGCTGTTTCAGTTGCTTCTGTTGTTTCCTGATCTGCTGCTGTACTGTCATCTTCCTTCTGTGTACTGCCATTTCCACATGCAGTCATAGAGAATGCCATTAATGCTGCCAGTACCATTGCTGCTGTTTTTTTCTTCATTTTGCTCTCCTTTCTTGTATGTCAACCGGTTATCATATCTGATGTACTGAGAATAACACCGTATCCATATCTTGTCAATATCTATCGTCAATTTTTATTATTTTTATAAGTTTTGCAATATTTTTTTGTGCAATATTTGTGTATTTTTATTTTTATCCAATATGTTAACGGTTGATATATTTTTGTGTTAACGATTGACATATTTTGTATTTTTAAATCTAGTATCTAAAGGAGGGTCTTACATGGCAACAATCAAAGATGTGGCAGCTCTTTCTGGAGTCTCCGTCACTACCGTGTCTCGTGTGCTAAATAAAAGAGGTTATATTTCAGAAGATACATACAAGAAAGTATATGATGCAATGGCAGAACTAAACTATCAGCCTAACCAGCTTGCCCGCAGTCTTTCCAAGCAAAAAACCAACTTCATAGGGCTTCTGGTTCCTGACGTTTCTCATCCTTTTTTTGCAGAAATGACACATTTGCTTGAAATTTCTCTTTTTAACCATGGATATAAACTCATACTCTGTAATACACAAAGAAATGACATGCGCGAACAAAGTTATCTGGATATGCTTCGACAGAACAAAGTAGATGGAGCAATTGTAGCTACTCACTATCTCCAGACTTCTGACTATAAGGATTTATCTCTTCCGCTCGTCGCAATGGATGTATTCCTTGATGAGTCAATACCTTCTGTTTACTCTAATCATATCCGTGGTGGCAAACTGGCTGCCCGGCCTTTTATAGACGGCAATGCACACTGTGTCCTTCAGATTCGTGGAGACTCTGACATTAAATCCCCTGCCTGGATGAGACATTCTGTATTTGCAGATGAATTACTTGAACATAATATCGAATGTATTGATTATGAATTAAAAGCCGACGAATTTGATATTTCCTCTTACTGCAAAATTATTCAAAAGCAATTAGACAGTCATCCTGAAATAGATGGTGTTTTTTCGACAGATATTGTTGTATCTTATGCAATAAAATATATTTTGGAAAAAGGGAAAAAATTCCAGATGATTATATTATTGTCGGGTATGATGGTGTAGATATAAGCAATTATGTATATCCTTCACTCTCTTATGTACGCCAACCATTTGAAAAGCTTGCTGACACTATTGTCGATGTACTGTTACGAAAAATAAACGGCGAAAACCTGACAGATGATGTTGTTGTAAATGATGTCAGATACATAAAAGGAAATACTACACGATAAACAATATAAAAAGAGACTGTTATTTATAACAGACGATTACATCTGTTCCTGATAACAGTCTCCTTTATTCCTATGTAATATTTCCACTTTTCCCTGATTTTATTTCCTCCGAAATCTCTCCCTGATTTCTTTTTCTCCATTTTTGAGCCATTCTGTCACCCTAGACGTATTTCCCAGAATCTGGCAAAAAGAATCAAATTCCTGGCAGATTCCTCTTCCATGTGGAACCATATAGGCGCCTGCATCACTTCCAAGAGCTACTTTTGCTCTTTTTTGAAAAGCCAGGCAAAGTAATTCTTCTGCTCTTTCAGCAATTGGCCTTAATATGGCATCTTCATAACGACCACATCCAATGAGATTGCGCACAGTCACAAGCGTCGGCACCCAGACTGTACTGCTCTCTGCCAGCATAGTGACTGTTTCTTCATCCATATAATTCCCATGCTCCAGACTGTCAACCCCGGCTTCAATAGCAGCTCTCGTCCCATATGCACCGTTTGTATGACTCATGACTGCAAAGCCTTCCTCATGTGCAATATGTACCATTTCCTTTACTTCTTCTGCCTCCAGCGGTTCTCCTGTCACTTTGCCGTGATTCTTAAAATCCAGAAGTCCTGTCGTCATGATCTTGATGAAATCTGCACCTTCTTCTCCTGCCTTCAGCACCAGTCCGTGAAACTCTTTGAGATTATCAAATCCGTGTCCTACGATTTCTCCATAATGTCCGTTTCTGTGGATTGCAAAAACAGGTGTCCGATAATCAATCCCGTATTCCGGAGCCAGTCTGGCAGCAAGAGAAGCCACTCCATAAGGATCACCACCATCTCTTACAAAAGAAACCTCTGCTTCCTGATATGCCCGCAGACATTGCCGCACGGCTTCTTCATTTGCCTTTTCCCGGTGTAATGCTACTGCCTCCCGATAGTTTACACCATTCATTAATGCATGTGCATGACACTCTCCAAACATCTTCTCTTACCTCAGATCACTGTTTGAAGAAGTGACGGATCTCATCTTCTGATGCCTTGACAGATCCCTGTACAAAGAATGGTTTTCCACCGCCGCGTCCATTTAATGCCGCATTCATCTCTTTTGTAAACTGACGCAGATCACCATTCTGTTCTCCTATCGCATATTTGTAACTTCCATCTCCATTTGCAGAAAATACGGCGCAGCATCCGCTGCATTTCTGCATAACCGCATCTGCCATTCTGCGTACCTGATCAGCTTCCAGTCCCTCATGGAAAAGAAGCACGCTTCCTGCACCTTCCCAGTTCTTTGCCTCTACTGTACAGAGTTCATCAAACATGTGGTTCACCTGGCCTTTGAGACGGAAATTTTCATCTTGCAGACGTGCCACTGCTGCCGCGGTCTCTCCAATCTTTGCAGAAAGTTTCATGGATACCTGACGGTTCTGATCATTTACCATATTCAGATAATCCATCACTCTCTTTCCACAGATCATGGTCAGACGGATCCCCTCATGGAAGTTTTCTACTGTCAGGATCTTGACTGCGCCAATCTCACCAGTATGTGTCACATGTGTTCCGCAACATGCACAGAGGTCGGATCCCGGAAAACGTACCAGACGCACCTGCCCGGTCAGTTCCTTCTTGCTTCTGTAATCCAGTTTGTCCAGTTCGTCTCTGGATGGGTAAGTAATCTCTACTTCACTGTTTTCCCAGATCTTACGGTTCGTCTCTGCCTCAATTTCAGCAAGCTGTGCCTCACTCAGTACGCCGCTTAAATCTACTGTGATCACATCACTGCTCATATGGAATCCGACATTGTCGTATCCGTAAGCTTCGTGTACAAGTCCGCTGACAATATGTTCACCGGAATGCTGCTGCATCAGGTCAAATCTTCTGTCCCAGTCAATCTTTCCGGTAACATCACTGCCTACTTCAATCGCTTCTTTTGTATAATGGATGATCTCTCCATCTTTTTCATGTACTTCCAGCACTTCTACATCATTCAGCGTACCAAAATCGCATGGCTGTCCGCCTCCTTCCGGATAAAAAGCTGTCTGGTCCAGAATGATCTCATAACCTTTTTTTCCTTCTCTGCATTCCAGAACTTTTGCGGTAAATTCTTTTGTATATACATCTTCATAATATAATTTTCTTGTCTCGCTCATTGCTGTAATATCCTTCTTTCTTATGTTTTAAGAAATGATTTGTTTCTGTCTTTTCTGCACTTTAGTATACCACAGCTTCACTTTCCTGAACAGAAAAACACTGCTTTCAAAAACGAAAAAAGACAGGCGAGCATAACGCATCGTCTGCCTTCTCTCATATATTTTGTTAAAAGGTAAGGGCGTATTTATCAACGCTTATCTGAGCTTTTCCATCTGCTGCAAAGCTGATATTATCTGCTTCCTGAGGAGTAAACAGTACCATCGTTGCAGTCTGGCTTCCGTCATTGATAAAAATCTCTACGCTGAATCTGTCCATGAGGATTCTCAAAGTCACTTCACCACCTGCCGGTTTCACCTGAATATCCCTTGTATGAAGGATGTCATACATATATCCACTACGGCTGCGGTCAAGAGAGAGAACTTCTCTTACCGGATCATAAGTGATCGTAGAATCATAGGTTTCATCAGCAGCAAGCTTAATGGTAAACTTTTTGAATGCATCTGTTACCTTCAGCTTCACTGTCATGTCAAGTACACGTCCATCTACACCATTCAGAACAGTTTCATCGGAGATTTCCACATTCTCATAGTGAACATGTTCTCCACGATAATTTTCAATCTCACGAACCGGCTGCTGAATGAGTTTTCCGTTGCGGTAGTTGATTTCTCTTGGAAGAGTCATCTGTCCGAAATATTTCACACCATCCGGAACAAACTTGGAATTCGGCCATGCCTGCATCCATGCGATCATCACGCGGCGGCCATCCGGTGTCTGCATGCTCTGTGGAGCATAGAAATCAATTCCGCTGTCGAGTGGCTGCACATCTTCTCTGATAAACTGATGTGTCTTTTTGTCATAGGTTCCTGTCAGATAAATAACACTGTGACCTACATGGAACTTCAGTCCTTCCGGCATCATTGCCATCGGGCTTACGACCAGAACATGCTTGCCGTCTACTTCATAGAAATCCGGACATTCCCACATTTTTCCAAGTTTTTCATCACTGTGGTCAAGTACGCATACATACTGCCACTGGAATGCATCTGTACTTTTGAAGAGAAGGATTCGACTGTTTCCATCGTCCGTCATATTTGCAACAACTGCATAATAAAATCCATCCTCATCTTTCCAGATCTTAGGATCGCGGAAGTCGACTTTACTTCCTCCTGCCGGAACATCTTCTCCGGTAATGACCGGATTCTTTTCATATTTCTCGTAATCCGTTCCATCACCCACTGCCAGACACTGTGTCTGATGTGTTGGAAGTTCTCCATTGGCCATCGGAATATCACTTACATATCCAACTCCGGTATACATCAGAAGATGTCGACCATCCGGGAGCTCAATACCACTTCCGGAGAAACATCCGAAATTATCATAGGATTCTTCAGGAACCATGGCAAGCGGGAGTCTCTCCCAGGTGATAAAATCTTTACTTGTCACATGTCCCCAGTGCATCGGTCCCCATTCATTAGAATACGGATGATACTGATAAAACAGATGATATTCATCTTTATAAAAGGAGAATCCATTTGGATCATTGATCCATCCGGAACCACCAGTCACATGATAGCAGGGACGTTCTTCCGGAGAAATTCTTTTTAACTGTTCCTGCTCGAATTCTCTTGCTTTCTTTAATTTCTCTTTACTCATAATATTTAATCTCCCTGTTATATTTTATTTATATCAGCCTTTGATACCAGAAGAAGCAATACCTTCAACATAATATTTCTGCATGAAGACGAACATGATGATCATCGGAATTGCAGATACTACAAGAGCTGCCATGATCGCACTGTAATGTACCGGCTGTGTTCCAAATCAATAATATCAATTTTCTTCCTTCGCACGGTTGAAATTGCATTATAGAATAATAATGTCGTATAAAAGAGTATAACACAACCTAATTTTCTTTACAATTAACATAATGTGGTATACATGGGCCTATTTTCGTTTTTTCGTCAAAAAAAAGAGAATCACTATATAATAGCCATTCTCTTTTTAACTCTATTTATGACCTTTGGAACCCTGATATCATTTTAATTCTTTTGTTACACGGAGTCGGGTCATGGCTCTTGCAAGCGCAGCCTGACTTCTGTGATATTCTACAATACTCTGCTGCTGACGGAGCTGCTCTTCGGCACGATCACGAGCCTCTTCAGCTCTTCGGATGTCGATTTTCTCCGGACGTTCTACCGTCAGACAGAACAGTTTTGCACGGTTGTTGATCATCTCTACAAACCCTGAACTCACTGCAACTGTCACCCAGTTTCCTTCGGAATCTTCAAATTTGAGTTCTCCCGGAACGATCGCACAGATCATATTGGCATGATGAGCCAGAAATTCCTTCTGTCCGTCTTCAGCCGGAATGATCAGGGAACGGGCACGTCCTGCAAAAAACTGTCTGTTTGCAGCGTATATCTCAAGACCGAATGTATTCTGCATAAGCTTCACTCCTTACTGTTCCAGAGTTTTTGCTTTTTCAACTACTTCGTCTATAGTTCCTACATTGAAGAATGCGTTTTCCGGATATTCATCCATCTCACCATCGATGATCATCTTGAATCCACGGATTGTTTCTTTAAGCGGAACATATTTTCCAGGAATACCTGTGAAGTTCTCAGCTACATGGAACGGCTGAGAAAGGAATTTCTGGATCTTTCTTGCACGAAATACAGTATTTTTATCTTCGTCAGAGAGCTCTTCCATACCAAGGATTGCAATGATGTCCTGCAGCTCTTTGTATTTCTGAAGGATTTCCTGTACACGACGTGCTACTTCGTAATGCTCTTCACCTACAACATCTGCTTCAAGAATACGGGATGTAGATTCCAGTGGATCTACGGCCGGGTAAATACCCTGCTCAACGATCTTACGGGAAAGAACTGTCGTTGCATCCAGATGTGCGAATGTTGTTGCCGGTGCCGGGTCAGTCAGGTCATCGGCCGGTACATAAACTGCCTGTACAGAAGTAACGGATCCGGATGTTGTGGATGCGATACGCTCCTGCAGTTCGCCCATCTCTGTAGCCAGAGTCGGCTGGTAACCTACTGCGGAAGGCATACGTCCAAGAAGTGCGGATACCTCGGAACCTGCCTGTACAAAACGGAAAATATTATCAATGAAAAGAAGGACATCTCTATGTTCTGTATCACGGAAATATTCTGCCATAGTAAGACCTGTTTCCGCAACACGCATACGGGATCCCGGTGGCTCGTTCATCTGTCCGAACACTAAGGCTGTTTTCTTAAGTACGCCGGATTCTTTCATTTCACTCCAAAGGTCATTACCCTCACGGGAACGTTCACCAACACCGGTGAAAATAGAATATCCACCATGCTCGGTAGCGATATTCTGGATAAGTTCCTGAATCAGGACTGTCTTACCAACACCGGCACCACCAAACAGACCGATCTTACCACCCTTTGCGTAAGGAGCAAGAAGGTCGATGACTTTGATTCCTGTTTCCAGGATCTCAACTGCCGGTTTCTGTTCTTCAAAACTCGGCGGATCTCTGTGGATTACCCAATGCTCTGCATCATCCAGAGATTCTCCACCATCTACTGTCTCTCCGAGAACGTTGAACAGTCTTCCCAGAGTACAGTCACCTACAGGAACTTTTATTCCACTTCCTGTAGCAATTACTTCTCTGTCTCTCTGAAGTCCCTCGCTGGCACTCAGCATGATGCATCGAACTACATCATTTCCCAGATGCTGAGAAACTTCCATAACACATTTTTTACCGTTGTTTTCAACTTCAAGAGCATCTTTGATATCCGGCAGATCTCCATCTTCAAAAACAACATCTACAACAGGTCCCATGACCTGTACGATCTTACCTTTACTCATTCTCGTCACTTCCTTTTCTGGGCCTTTGCACCGCTGCAGACCTCTGTGATCTCCTGTGTGATCGCTGCCTGACGTGCCCTGTTATACTGGATCGACAGATCCTGGAGCATTTTCTTTGCACTGTCTGTTGAAGACTGCATTGCTGTCATTCTCGCATTGTTCTCACTTGCATATGCCTCAACAAGACATCCGTAGATCACACCGGTCAGATAATTTGGAATCATGATATCCAGCACTCCATCAGCGGAAGGAAACATTTCTATTTCTTCCTGATGAACCTCTGCCGGTATATCAATCGGTGAAAAGCTGGTCTTTTTTAAAGGAAGAAGCTGCATATTTACCGGTTCCATCACAACTGCATTCTGCATCTGTGTATAGATGATATGCACCTCGTCCACTTCTCTTTCCAGAAAGCCTCTTATAACTTCCTCACTGATCATTCTTGCCCTGTGCATGGTTGGCTTCTGTACAGTATAACGGAAGCTTCCATCCATATCGACATCTTTTTTACTGAAATACTGTCTTCCTACAACACCAAGGACATACAGTTTATGGTGGCCAGGAGTATTGGCCATAAATTCCTCTGTCATCTTGGTAATATTGTGGTTATAGGCACCTGCCATACCCTTATCACCTGTTACCACGATCGTCGCAATCTTACGTTCCTCTGTAGGAATCAGGTGGCGGACACTGAAAAACGGATGCTGTATATCCGGGATATGTCGGAGGATACGTGCGATCGCACTCTGCATATTGTAGAAATACGGCTCGGTATCCGACAGTATCTTTTTGGCTTTTTTCATTTTGGAAGAGGAAATCATATACATGGCATTGGTAATTTTCATTGTGTCCTGGACACTGCTTATCCTGCTCTTTATTTCTCTTGCATTTGCCATAAATTCCTCCTGCCGGTTACTGTCTCTGACAAACTTGTCATTTCACAGTAATCGCATTCTTTACAAATAATTTATTTGGTAGCTGCACGATCCCTGAACTCATCTGCAACCTGAAGAATCTTTTCTCCCAGTTCATCACTGAGTACCTTGGTCTCTTCGATTTCTTTACCGATTTCCGGGTAAACATTATCGAAGTATGCCAGAAGATCTTTCTGATACTGTTTCACATTCTTTTTATCCACATGAACCATTTTTTTATGAGTTGCTGTCCACAATGTAATTACCTGTTCGTGGAGTGCAAGTGGATTACACAGCGGCTGTTTCAGAAGTTCCATCAGGCATCCGCCGTATGCCAGCTGTGCCTTTGTTGCTTCATCCAGATCGGAACTGAACTGTGTGAAGACTTCCATCTCACGGTACTGAGCAAGATCGATACGAACACTTCCGGATGCTTTTTTCATTGCCTTTGTCTGGGCTGCACCACCAACTCGTGATACAGAAAGTCCGACGTTTACGGCCGGTCTCATACCGGAGAAGAACAGGTCGCTCTCCAGGAAAATCTGACCATCTGTAATAGAAATTACGTTGGTCGGAATATATGCAGATACATCACCTGCCTGTGTCTCGATGATCGGAAGAGCTGTAATAGAACCGCCTCCCTTTTCATCGCTCAGACGGCTGGATCTCTCCAGAAGTCTGGAATGCAGGTAGAACACATCACCAGGATATGCCTCACGTCCCGGAGAACGCTCCAGTAACAGGGACAGTGCTCGATATGCTACTGCGTGTTTAGAAAGGTCATCGTATACGATCAGCACATCTTTTCCCTGATACATAAAGAACTCAGCAAGTGCTGTTCCTGCATAAGGTGCAATGTACTGAAGCGGTGCACAGTCACTGGCTGTTGAGGAGAATACTGTTGTGTACTCCATCGCACCGTATTTTTCGAGGTTGGATACAACCTTTGCAACGGTAGATGCCTTCTGTCCGATTGCTACATAAATACAAAGTACATCCTTACCCTTCTGGTTCAGGATTGTATCAATTGCAAGAGAAGTTTTACCGGTCTGTCTGTCACCGATGATCAGCTCACGCTGTCCACGGCCGATCGGGAACATGGAATCCAGAGAAAGGATACCTGTTTCCAGCGGTACAGTTACGGATTTACGGTCGATGATTCCTGGTGCAGGATTCTCTACCGGGCGATATCCTTCTTCTTTGATCTCGCCTTTTCCATCTATCGGAGCACCAAGGGCATTTACGATTCTTCCTACATATCCATTACCAACAGGAATACCTGCCTGTTTTCCGGTTCTGGTTACTTTGGTTCCCTCTTTGATTCCGGTATCTTTACCAAACAGGATGCATCCCATGCTGTTTGTACGGATATCCTGAACCATTCCCTTGAGTCCGTTTTCAAATACTACAACCTCACCATACATGGCATGGTCAATTCCGTATACGGTTGCAATTCCGTCACCTACAGAAATAACCGTTCCCACTTCCTGGTTCTGGCTGATCTCATCATAATTTTCTATTTCTTCTTTTAGAATAGAAATAATCTCATCTGGGTTGATTGCACTCAACGTGTTCACCTCCGGGTCAGTTTCTGTTGTAACATACGGTAACGTCCCCGCATGCTCCAGTCAAATTCACGTCCGTCTGCCTGGAGGACAAATCCTCCGATCAGACTTTTGTCTTCTATCATCTCTATTTCGGCCTGTTCAGCCTGAAATTCCCGGCACAAAAATGCTTTGATGCCTTTCAGCTGTTCATCCTTCGGCGGTGTTACATAACGCATCACTGCATGCAGGATGTTCTTATGTCTTCTGCAGATTTCTTCATAATTTTCAAAGATCTCATTCAGAAGGCCGATGTTTCTGTGTCTGCAGGCAACCTTAATGAAATTCTTCATCTCATCAGGGATCACTCTGTCGATCACTCTGCTCTTTGCTTCAAAAGGCACCAGTGGGTTCTCAAGGCTCTCTGCCAGCCCCGGAACCTCACGGAATATTTCTTTTGTTGTCTGTACGGCTTCTGTCGAAACAGAAAGCTCGTACAATGTTTTTGCATAATTAACGGCGGTCGCTGTCATCCGGATCACCTGCTTCTTCTATAAATTGATCATATAAGGATAAATCCTGATCTGCTCCACTGTCCTTACCAATGATCTTAGCTGCAGCTTTCATAGCAAGCTCTGCAACATCGCCTTTCATCTGACGCATTGCATTCTCGCGTTCCATACGGATGTCTTCCTGTGCCTTTGCAAGCATGGCATCTACTTTTGCGGTTGTCTCTTCTACTGTATGGTCTGCCTGAGCTTTTGCTTCTTTTCTGGCCTGTTCCATGATCTGGTAGGATTCTTCTTTTGCAGATTTTAAAGCACCCTCATACTGTTCCTGAAGTGCTTTTGCATTATCCTGTCGTTCCTTTGCTTCTGCAAACTGCTGGTCGATCATCGCTTTTCTCTGGTCCATCACATTTATGATCGGTCCGAATAAAAACTTCTTCATCAAAAGATACAGAACCAACAGGTTGATGATTGTGAAGACAAGGTTGATATCAATCTTTATCACCTGGTCCACCTGCCTCTCTTATCCTGATTCATTCTCATTGTCTATATCTTTTCTATTAGCCCAGCATGATGATGATCAGAAGACCGATTACGAAACCGTAGATAGCTGTTGCCTCGGCAAGTGCACATCCTAACAGAAGGTTCTTACTGATCTTACTCTCTGCTTCAGGCTGTCTTGCGATTGCTTCTACTGCTTTTGAAGTTGCGAGGCCGATACCGATACCAGCTCCGATACCTGTAAGAACTGCGATTGCTGCTCCGATTGCTACTAATGTTGACATAATTTTTTCCTCCTCGATTGACAAAAATAATGAATTTTCTTAATTTGATATCTGTTTATCCTGATTATTCAATTGCTTCCTTGATAAACAGCGATGTTAAGAATACGAATACATATGCCTGGATGAATCCGTCAAAGAAATCAAAGTACAGGCTGAATGGTATGGGAAGAATTGCCGGACATATAAACTCAAGCAATTTCATTACTACGAAACTTCCCAGGACATTACCAAATAATCGCATACACAATGATGTCGGCCTGATCGCCAGTTCCAGAATGTTGATCGGAAGCATGATCGGAACCGGTTCTGCAAAACTATGCAGAAATCCTTTGAGTCCTCGTTTATGAAAACCAGAGTACTCGATCAGAATAATGCTCATGAGCGAAAGTGCTATGGTCACATTCATATCCTTGGTAGGTGGTGTGAAACCAAAGACACCTGCTATATTGGCAATTCCAATATAGATAACGGTAGACATCAGATAAGGGATATATCTTTTTCCCTCTTCTCCAAGAATTCCTTCAAAGAAATTCAAGAGAAAACTTACTCCTGATTCCAGAAGAAGCTGTTTCTTGCCTGGATTCTCAACCTTGAGATTACGAACCAGTATCAGTGAAAGTACTAACAGCACTGCCATGATCACCCATGTAACAACTACACTCTCTGAGATCGGCACTCCGCCAAACACCGGTATCGTAAAGGCAGTCTTGCTTTCCAGCTCTTCTGCCAGTGTGGCTGATAAATTTCCCGTCTTTCTCCCTCCTTTTCTCTCGACCGGATTGTCATTAAATTGGTATGACCGGTCTGTCTTTGTTGCACTTATTTTACGCTCTTTGTCAAAAAAAAGTCAATATCCATTCTCCCTATTTTGTCTCAAAATGGAATGCAAAATTATGCACATTTCACAATTATATTTAATATAACTTCATATTATAATTGATACTTCTCCATAGGACAGAACCGACAAGGAACCGTCTGCTTCCTCTACCTTCAGTCTTCCATCCGGGCATATTTCCAGTGCTTTCGCTCTGCGGATCTTATCTCCGTCCGAAATACAGATTTCCCTTCCGGGCACAAGATTATGTTCTATATATTCCTGCGGAAGTCTCAGTTCTCTGGTTTCCTCAAGCAGGGCATTCACAATCTCTGCGGTCAGTCGGCTGCGGTCAAGCTCTCCCGCAGCTTCCCGGTTCTCATATATTCCACCGGCAATTCCTTTTAACGAATCCGGGTACCCGTCCGCTGCCTCAAAAATATTCAACCCGATTCCGACCACGGCAAATTCAATATTTCCACTCTCAAAGTCTGTGACTGCTTCTGTAAGAATGCCGCAGACTTTTTTTCCATTATGATAAAGGTCATTAACCCACTTAATATCCAGTTCAACTCCGGTAATTTTCTTTACTGCTCTGTAAACTGCCACTGCCGCCTCTGCAGTCAGAAGCAGACTCTCCTGAAGACTGCCTTTCGGTTCGAGGATCACACTCAGGTAGATTCCTGCATCCTGCGGTGAATAAAAACTGCGTCCCCGCCGGCCACGTCCTTCTGTCTGGCATCCCGCCAGCACAAAGCTTCCATGACCGGCTTCTCCGGTAATAGCAGCCGCTTTCGCTGCACGGTTCGTAGAATCCACTTCCTGATAAACTTTGATATAAACCTCCGGAAACGACAAAAAAGGCCGTATTGCTTCAACGGAAAGTCGATCATTCGCTTTCACCAGCATATAGCCTTTATTTGGTCCCGCCTCTATCATGTATCCTTCTTCCCGAAGAGATTTCACAGCTTTCCAGATTGCAGCCCTGGTACAGTGAAGCTCCTCGGCTAACTTTTCTCCTGAAAGGGTCTCACCCTTCTCTTTCTCCAGAATTTCCAAAAGTCTTGATTTAACGGTCATATTCTATTCTTCTCCATAATTCATCAGAGTATTCTTCATAAATGATATATATTCTCTGCGTACATTCTCCGGTGATATGATCACCGCCCCTGTTCCAAGGCTGGCCAGCCAGCCAAAGAATTTCGGACTGACACTGATGTGCGTCTGCATCGAAAAATGCTTTTCATCCCGGGGAATCAGCATGACATCCTGTCCAAAACGATCCAGGACCACACCAACAAAACGGTTTTCAAATTCCATCCGGACAGGAGTTTCTTTTCCTCCAAACATTCCAAAAGTTCCGGCTGAAAATTTCTCCATATCAAAATTTTGAAAAATGCTCTCTCCATTTCTTTTAGCTTTCTCAATATTCAGATGTTTGATCTTGTCAACACGATAATGTTTGACGATCTCACTTTTCTCGTCCATACCCAGCAAATAATAATTTTCGTTCTTCCAGATTAATTTCCACGGACTTACTCTGTATTTTTCTCCACCGCGTTTCTGTTTCAGATTCTTAGAAAAATCCCATTCATAATACAGGAAACCGATCTGATGGTTCTCCGCAATTGCATCATAAATCCCCTGAATATTCTGATATACTTCATTGTTCGGTGACTTCACTCCCGGTACTGTATAAGTCTGATACTGAAGTTTCCTCGCTTCACTGGCACTGGTCAGACTTTCCAGTTTGCGTAGAAGTTCCCGGGACTGTTTCTGCGTCAGGAATCTGGATGACTGCACTGCGTCCATCAGAATCTTCAATTCCGGAAGTTCAAACTTTCTGTCCGCAAGGAAATATCCCGAAGGACGTCCTCTTCGATTCTCAATCTTCATTCCGAACACCCTCAGTGTCTCTATATCATCGTAGACAGCCTTACGCTCCACACTGATTCCATAACTGTCCATATATTTTATGATCTCAGCTACGGATATCGGATGTTCTCTGTCCGTCTTCTCTTCAAATGCCTTCATCAGATATAAAATTTTGAGTTTCTGATTAAATGATCTCGGCATACATTCTCCCTTATTTATCTGCCAATGCTATGACTACACCTGAATATAATACCATAAAGCCAAGTGCCAGGGCAATCCTGTCTGCAGAATGAAAATCCAGTTTCAAAACCATCGCACCCATGATCATGATCTCTATTGTAACGATCGCCCCTAATACCATCGCCATGATACTGGAAAATTTCCTGCGATTCTTCTTTCCGTGACTTCTCTCTGCCCTGTAAACTCTTCCTTCTGCATTTGCTGTGTTGACCATCGTGGTTTCCTCCCTTTATACCGAACATGTTTTCCGAACATTTGTTTCTTATATTGGTAGTATCTCATATTTAATGTACGATAAAACGGGACAAATCATCCAAAAGCAAATATATGTTCGTTTTTATGCAGAAAAATTGATTTTTCTGACATTCCAGTTTCCATTATCGATTTCCATAAGAGCCATGGTGACTTCTCCGCCAAAACGACTCCTGCCACAGCTTCCCGGATTCAACCACAGCCGTCCATCGATCATTTTTTCAAAATAATGATGACTGTGTCCGAAAATAACAACCTGCGCTGTTCCCAGATCCCATGCAACATCTTTTTTATTATGTGTCATAAAGAATTCCGTTCCTTCTATTTTAAATCGCAGTGTAACTGAAAGCTTTTCGGCCCAGTCACGGTCATTATTTCCACGCACGACATAAAGACTGCCAAGATACCGGAGCTGGTCAAGGATTTCCGGCCGGTCAACATCTCCTGCATGTAAAATGCAGTCACATGTCTTAAGTATGCTGATCACTTCCGGTCTCAGCAATCCGTGTGTATCAGATATGATGCCAATTCTTTTTGCCATCTGTTTTCTCCTGTAACATTCCTATCAGAAAATTTCTCAGAATCCTTCAATCCTTCTTTTCTTTCGGAGTGCATAACGTTTTTCCGCACCCTGCCATTCTGCCTTTTCAGCCTCTGTCTCAACGATCAGCCCCGGTACTTCGACTTTGTTGTCGTTTTCATCAAGCGCCACCATAACTTCATATGCACGGTTGATCATCTTGCGCATACCGTCAGAATCTTCCACATATGTATCGATCCGTACTTCCATGGATGTTCTTCCCACGTATGTCATCTTTCCGATCAGGACAACAGTATTTCCAAGATAAGCGCCTGCCTTAAAGTTCAGATTGTCCACGCAGGCTGTTGTGACGATCGTTCCTGCATGGCGGTGAGCCACAATCCCGGCCATTTCATCAATCCACTGCATGAGGACACCACCAAACAGACGTCCATAGCTGTTGATATGCTTATTCATGATCAAATAGGTGTTTTCAGTGCGGGAATCTTCCACCCTCTTCATTTTCCGCATTTTATCACTTCCTTCGTTTATTTGAGTCCCTGTTCATGAAAACGTGCCGCCGCTTTTTCGTATTCCGGAAGTGGGACACCATATTCTTTTCCCAGACGGACGATTTCATATACAAGACCATCTATTTCTGACTTTTTGCCCGCATACACATCTCTCTGCATAGAGGTGGTTGCCTCCGGTGCCAGTGGTTCCACAATCTTCAGATTTCGCTCCACAAGATCCTCCTGAAATTCAATTCCCATCGCATGGGACAGCGCTACGATCTCAGTGATCAGAGCTTTAAACATTTCTCTTGCCTCTCCGTCTTTCTGAAAATCTGCTGCTGTCGCATTACAGTAAAGTCCGGCTACTCCGATCGGCGATACGTAAGAGAATTTTACCATAGCATCTCTGCGAATATCTTCAGAGAGAATCACTTCTATATTTTCACATGCCATATCTTTTGCAATTTCACGCATCTTTTCCGTCTCTTCTTCCGGTTTTCTCGCACCGAAGACAACACGGAGAATTTTTCCATGTCGCAGGATCACACCCGGCTCCAGAATATTGGCAGATACGTAGATACATCCATCCGGCACTGTCAGTTCCGGAAATTCTTTCTGAAGTTTTCCTCCTGTCCCATAAATATTGAGGATTGGAAGGACTACTGTATCTTTTCCTGCAAGTTTCCGGATCACCGGAATTGTTTCCGTCATAGAATAACCTTTTACACAGACCAGGATCACATCAGGTGTATCACTGTATTCTTCCACTGTGCATGCTTTTACTGGAATCATTTCTCTTTTATGATCCCACAGGCGTTCCATGCCCAGACCATTTTTTCTGATCGCCTCAAGGTGTTTTCCTCTGGCGATGAGGGTTACATCTTTTCCTGCCTTCGTCAGAAAAAAACCAAGACTTCCGCCGGTTCCGCCAGCTCCGATGATTGCATATTTCATATCACAGAATTCTCCTTTTCTTAAAGAATCAGCTCCTCATATCCTGAGGAGCCGATTAGATCATTATATATTTTTCGCGCAGATGTCTTCCAGACAGCATCTGTCACAATACGGTTTTGTTCTTGCTGTACACACCTCACGTCCATGGTACACAAGGCGATGGCAGAAATCACTTCCTTCTTCCGGTGGAATGATCTTCCACAGGGCCATTTCCACCTTCTTTGGTTCTTTGATTCCATCCACAAGCCCGATTCGATTACAAAGCCGGATGCAATGCGTATCTGTAACAATTGCCGGTTTGCCAAAAACATCTCCCATGATCAGATTGGCACTCTTGCGTCCTACGCCGGGAAGTTTCAAAAGTGCCTCGAAAGTTGTCGGGATGTTGTCATCATACTGTTCATGAAGGATTCTCATACATGCACTGATGTCCCTGGCTTTGCTTCTGCCAAGTCCACACGGCCGGACGATCTCCTCGATCTCCTCCGGCTCTGCAGCCGCCAGCGATGCCACATCCGGATACTTCGCATAAAGCTCCTCTACAACTACGTTAACTCTTGCATCTGTACATTGCGCTGCAAGACGGACACTCACAAGCAGTTTCCATGCCTGATCATAATCCAGTGTACAGCCTGCATCCGGATATTCTTTTTTCAGCCGGGCGATCACTTCCAGTGCCAGTTCTTCTTTTGTCATTATTTTCTGCTTCTCCGCTGTCTCTTAGATTGTTCCGAAAATACGGTCACCTGCATCACCGAGTCCCGGGCAGATGTAAGCATTTTCATTCAGTTCACGATCCAGATGTCCTACATAGATCTGCACGTCCGGATGTTCTCTGTGAAGTCGTTCCAGACCTTCCGGTGCTGCGATGACAAACATACATTTAATATTCTTTCCACCATGCTGCTTGATCATTCTGACTGCATCTACCGCAGAACCACCGGTTGCAAGCATCGGGTCTGTCAGCACGATCAGTCTCTGTTCGATCGGATCCGGAAGTTTGCAGTAATATTCATGTGGTTCATGTGTCTCCGGATCTCTGTAAAGGCCGATATGACCGATCTTTGCAGACGGAACCAGCGTTGTGATACCGTTTACCATGCCAAGTCCGGCACGAAGTACCGGCACAACTGCCAGCTTCTTTCCGGCGATCATTGGGGATTTACATTTCTCGATCGGAGTTTCAATTTCCACATCCTCCAGTGGAAGATCTCTCAGTGCCTCATATCCCATAAGGACTGCAATTTCTTCGATCAGTTTACGGAACTCATTTGTTCCTGTATTTTTGTTACGAAGCATAGAAATTTTGTGCTGGATCAGCGGATGATCCATAATAAATACGTTTTCCATGTTTTCCTCCATTATCATTCTCTTTAGAATTATATCACTGTCATACAACTATGGTGATTATACCTTATTTCTTTTCCATTGACAACTCCCACCGAAATGATACACTGAATTTAATCCTTTTTAGTAACTTTCATCTGATCAAGCGGATATTCGCAATTGAAGCAGGGAACTTACTTGATTCGCTTAAATAATTATTCACTATTTTTGAAAGGAGTATTCTTCATGGACAGCTGCGAAAAAGAATTTGAATCTGCCGGTCAGGAAGCCAGGCGTCTTGCTATTGCATTAAAACGTTTTACGGAAGTTCAAGATCCTGTATGGAAAGAAAAATATCAGCATTATCTTTCCCTTCGTTTCCGGCCTGCCATAAGCGAACTGATCCGTCAGGATGATTTTTTTCGTATTCAGAAACTCTGTCAGTTTGTATCGATCACAGAATCCGCACTCGACACATTTATTGAGGAAGCCGTCCGGCTCCACCGGGAAGAAATTCTTTCCTTCTTTCTGGAATTCCAAAAAGACCACTTTGGCTTTCATGACCATGACTTTACCTTCTGATACAGATAAGGAGTAAGATTATGAAACATCCTATTTCTCCGGATACCTCCGGTCTTTATGAAAAAATATGGAATTTTGTACGTGAACAGCTTTCTATCAGATATCCCTTTTTTCGTCGTCTTCTCTGGAATTTTTCCTTTCAGGAATCCTCAGAAACATCCTCTGCCGGCACAGATGGCAGTGTCATCTATTTCTGCCCGGATTTTCTTATAAAAACGTTTCAGGATGATCCCGATACTCTGGAAAAGCTTTTTTTGCATATGCTGTATCACTGTCTTTTCCTTCATCTGATCCTGGAGATACCTTCTGAAGCTCAGCGATGGGATCAGGCCTGCGACCTTGCTGTATATCGACTGATCCATCATGAGAAAAAAGAATATCGTCCGGCTATACTTTATTCGCAGAATCCTGAGCTGCCGGAAACCTGTGCAATGGATGATCATCAGTTCTGGAAACAGGCTGACCGTAAGAAGCTTCTCGAACAGATGAAAAATCTCTGGAACAACAGTTATGGTACCGGTGGTTTCGGTCTCTACGGTTCTGACGGCAGAGGCGCTTCCCCGGGGAGTCTGCAGGAAGAAATCAGTCTGCGAGAAAAACACCGCTATGATTTTCATCGTTTTCTCAGACATTTTGCCGTTCACCGCGAGGAACTTCATACAGATACAGATAGTTTTGACTATATTCCTTATCTCTATGGTCTGGAACATTATAACAATATGCCACTCATTGAACATCTGGAATACCAGGAAGTAAACCGCATGGAAGAACTCGTCATTGCGATCGATACTTCCGGTTCCTGCTCTGCCGCTACAGTCCGGCGTTTTATGGAAGAGACTTATGGGATTCTCAGTGATCACGAAAATTTTTTCCGCAAAATGAACCTTTACATCATTCAGTGCGACAGCTTTATTCAGGACGTTATACATGTTACCTGCGAGGATGACTGGAAAAATTATCTGACACATATCACGATCCACGGTCGTGGCGGCACAGATTTCCGTCCTGTTTTTGCATATGTACAGAATCTCCGTAACACCGGAGCTCTCCGTAATCTGAAAGGACTTTTGTACTTCACAGACGGAGATGGTATTTATCCCGAAAGACCGACAGATTATCAAACTGCTTTTATTTTTTACCGTGAAAAGGCCCTGCATCAGAAAGTTCCGGTCTGGGCACATAAGTTATATATGGATGAAACATAATCTTGCATCATCTCAGATGCAGAAAGGATACCACATTTTATGAATATCAAAGAAGCCAAACAGGAACTTCTCCAAACTATACAAGTCTATACGCGTAAAGATTCTAATGGCCATTATCTCCTGCCATCTGTCAGACAACGGCCGATTCTCCTGATCGGGCCGCCCGGTATCGGCAAAACAGCGATTATGGAACAAGCCGCCAGAGAATGTGGAATCGGACTGGTTGCTTATACAATTACACATCATACACGCCAGAGTGCTGTCGGTCTCCCTGTCATTGTAAAAAAGAATTTTCAGGGAAAAGAATATTCCGTAACAGAATACACCATGAGCGAGATCATTGCTTCTGTTTATGAAAAGATAGAAGAAACCGGCTGTAAAGAAGGAATCCTTTTTATCGATGAGATCAACTGTGTATCCGAAACGCTGGTTCCCACTATGCTGCAGTTTCTGCAAAATAAAACATTTGGTACCCATCCGGTTCCATCCGGCTGGATCATTGCTGCCGCCGGAAATCCTGTTGAATACAATAAATCTGCCAGAGAATTTGATATTGTCACTCTGGACCGCGTAAAACGAATCGATATTGAACCAGATCTCAATGTATGGAAAGAATATGCATCTGCAAAAGGGCTTCATCCTTCTGTTCTTTCTTATCTGAGTTTAAAAAGAGAACATTTTTACCATATTGAGAATACGGCGGACCGCATCTGTTTCGTCACTGCACGTGGCTGGGAAGATCTTTCTGCAATTTTATACGGATATGAGGATATGCATTTTGCTCCGGATGAAAACCTGATCCGTCAGTATCTGCAGGATGAAGAGATTGCAAGAGATTTTGGTGCTTATTACCAGCTTTACGCAAAATATCGTCAGGATTACCGGATTCCTGAAATTCTCTCCGGATCCCTTGATGAATCCGTTGTAGAGTCACTCTGCACGCTGGCAGCCCATGCCCCAACAGATGAACGTCTTACTGTTGCCGGGCTTCTTCTGGATGGATGGAACACCTTATTTCTGAAATTCCGGGAAGAAGACCAGTTCGCAGTCGCCCTTCAGAGCGTACTCCGTCAGGCCAGAGCCTCACTTCTTGAAGGAAATACGCTTGCTGCTTTTACAGAACAATATCGAACTTCTCAAAAAATCCGCCTGGAAAACCATCTGCTTGACCGCATGGAAACAGACTGCACGGAACGTATTGCCCGAATTCTTGAGCAAAGTCTCTCCCTCACTCAGCATGAACGTATTTCTGCTCCGGAAGAAGTAATCGCGATCCTGCGTCACGCTCTGGAGGAAAATGTCAAGATCCGACAGGATACTGTAAACCGCACTTCTCTGGCGCTGCATCTTGGCTTTTCTTTTGCTGAGTCGGCTTTTGGTGATGGACCTGAAATTTTGTTTCTGATCTCAGATCTCAGTCATAACGCAAATGCAGTATCTTTCATTAGTCATTTTGGCTGTGAAGAATATTTTCGTTTCAATAAAAAGCTGAAATTTCAGGAAGAACGGCAGAATCTTCTCCAGGAAATTGATTCTGTTATAAGGACAGTCTGACAAAAAAGGAAGGTGGTCTCCCCTCTGAGGAAACCCCTTCCTTAAATTAATCTTTCTTTTAATTACCACTGAAACCGCCCTGCATTTTCCGCTGATATCTTCCATTCTGGTGTTCCAGCATTTCGCGAAACTGCGCTGCATACATACTCAGAGACATTGCCATGCAGACTGCACAGGCTCCAATCAGTACATTAGATGTAGAATATGGAAGTCTCGGTCCTGCCAGCAGGATCAGTACAACTACATAAGTTACTGCTGTATTCAGCTTACCATGCCACTGTGCCTCAATCGTTTCTTTTGTCTCCATCAGTACTTTCCACCCTGTAACTGTCATATAACACTCTTTTATCACAAACAGGATCAGCACAAGCTTCGCCAGTGGATATCTTGGAATCAGATACGCAATCATCACACCCTGCATAGCCTTATCTGCCACCGGATCCAGAATACGTCCGACCTGGCTGATACTGTTAAAGGATCTGGCAATTCTGCCGTCCAGAACATCTGTTGCCGCAGCGGCAAGAATGAGCAGTACAAGTACCGTACGGTACTCTCCTACACCATATCTCTCAAATATTCCAAAGAATACAACTGCCAAACACAGTCGAAGTGTGCTGAGCAGATTCGGAACCGTACAGATCTCTCTGCGTGTAAGTACTTCTGCCAGGCGTTCCTTTCTTGCAGGAAGCACTCTGTAAAACAGCTGATAACAAAGAATATTCAGGATCAGTGCAGTCATAACATCTGCCACACTGTGCTGTTTCAGAAACATCGTTGATAAAACGATCGATATTGTAAGTATGATCTGACTTACCGTGAACAATTTATTTTTCCTGCACCGTTCATTTTGATATAAGGCGATACAGCTTGCTGTTGCATTAAATACATGCATGCTTGGGAAAATATTGGTAGGTGTATCAATTTTATACAAAAAACGTATCACACTAATAAACACACCGCCTCCGGTACTGCCAAGATCCGGTCTCAGATGCTGTCCGTTCGGATATACATAAGAGATCAGCAGAAACAGTGTCATACCTACACCCAGAGTTCCGAGATATTGATAATATTCTTTTTTGCTCGGGCAGAATACCGCAAAATAAATCACTGTTCCGATCAGGAAAAAGTACCAGAGTACATATGGAATAATAAAATACGGGCAAAACGGAATCTTATCATCAGCTAATGAATGAATCATATGTATTTTTACATCGCTCTGCTCCATCAGCATAAACGAGATCATATAAAAAATTCCATAAGCAGGTATGATCCACAAATGCTTTGATTGTTTCAGATAATTCAAAATATCCATCCTTTCCGGCTACAGCCTGTCTGTTACTGTTCATAGCAAAACTCTGCTGTCATTGGACTTCTGTTTTTTCTGTAGCTTATGATATCTCTATCCTATCAAATAATCAATGCACAAAATGCCGAAAATGGACAGTTTTACAAAAATTTCATAGTTGTTTTATAAATAATTTTAAAAAGGAAGCGTCTTTATGCTACGCTTCCTCTTCTTTTCCGTTCATCATTTCTGCAGACCTGCTGAAATTCTCTTAACTTTTCTTTTGCTTCCGGGCTGAGGTTCTGTGGCACCTGAATTCGAATCGTCACATACTGATCACCATGAACAGATGGATTTTTCATCGAAACGATACCTTTGCCCCTCAGACGGATCTTCCTTCCTGTCTGAGCACCTTCCGGAATACGGCAGATCACATCACCGTACAATGTAGAGACTTTTGCCTCGCCGCCCAAAACAGCTGTTGTGAATGGAATTTCTGTTGTTGTATAGACATCCATACCATTCCGTTCGTATCCTGGCTTTGGCTGAATATTTACTTTCAACAAAAGATCTCCGGCTTCTCCTCCGTTAAATCCAGGATTTCCTTTTCCCTTCAGACGGATGCTCTTGCCATTTTCGATACCTGCCGGAACATGTACCTGCAGTGTCTGGGAACCGCTTCCTGACGGATCCGAAAGACGGATCATTTTATCACATCCAAATGCAGCATCTTCAAAGCTGATACTTACTTCAGACCTGAGGTCACTGCCTTTTTCCTGGGTATGCCCTCCAAATCCGCTTCCTCCGAAACCACTGTGAAAGCCCTGTCCGCCAAATCCACTGCTCTGACGACTGTATCCACTGTTTTTCTGACCATGGAACATATTTCCAAAGATATCTCCGAAAATATCTCCCATATCACCCATATTACTATTTTCAAAATGATACTCATGATAACCATTGCCGCCCTGACCAAAGTCAAATCCTCCAAAGCCTCCATGAAAACCGCCTCCGGCCCCATTCTGTCCACCGGATCCATATGGATTTCCACTGCCCTCTTCAAATGCAGCAAAACCATACTGATCGTATAATTTCTTCTTTTCTGTATCACTTAATACATTGTAAGCTTCTGTAACTTCTTTAAATTTCTGTTCTGCCTGTTTATCACCAGGATTCATATCCGGATGATATTTTTTTGCAAGTTTTCTGTATGCACGTTTGATCGCCTTGGCATCGGCATCTCTTCCGACTCCAAGGACTTCATAATAATCTCTCTTAGCCATAATGCCACCTCCGGTTCACATTGCTAAAAAGGAGATGCAGTTATTTTCACCACATCCCCTGTCCATCTCTTTTGTTCTATATGTAATATAACACGCATACATACTATTGTCAAGAGTTCCTCAAATATTTTAAAAATAATCTGATATATACGGAGTCTGCTGCTCGATCGCATCTTCAAGCATATCAATCGTCCACTCTGCTGCCTGAATACGTCCAATCTTTGCAAGATATTCCGGACGTTTGTAGCCCATCAGCATAGTGGTCATTGTCTGAATATTGATCGTATCTTCGCATGGCTCCATGATCCGCATAACCTGTCCATGACCATCCCTTGAGATTATCAGATGGAAATTTCCCTGATTACATTCCATGATCGGATCGACCAGGCGGAATTTCCATTCCCGGTCAAGTACACTTGGTTTAAACGGATATTTCTCAATGAAGGAAACAAAATCAACGATCCTACCCATATAATATGGAGAAATCACTTCTTTGATACTCGCATCTTCCAGAAGGAATGCCAGCGGTTCATCTGTATATGTATCGCCTTCTACCTGATTGATCATGGAAAAATGAGCTGCCACAAAGTTCCAGAGACCTGTCCTTGCCTCCTCATTATTAAAGATCATATCTTTAATATGAAATACTTCTTTGGCGATCCAGTAGATCACATAACCATCCGGCTCATTTTTTTCATTATAATATACTGCTGCCATGATATCATCAGAATCCCACAACCAGTACTCATTCCATGCCAGATCATCACGAAGAATCGCACCATGTGTTCTCATGGCATAACGCTTGTAGGTTTCTTTCAGCTCTTCTCCCTCCGTATCCACACGGCGGACATCCCCCGGAACCTGATGATTCTTCGGGAGCTGATAATCCTTGATTTCATAGGAAATCTTATCAGAAATGATTTCCCAGCCTTTGCGTCTGTAATACGGTATGGAATAAGGGTAAAGATAACAGATATCCTGTCCACGCTCTTTCATATTCTTGAGTGCCTGTTCCAGAAGCTTGTGCATCAGCCCCATGTTGGAATATTCCGGGTAGGTTCCTACACCGGTAAGACCGCCCATCGCATAAGTCTGCCCAAAGATCCGTACATGCATCGGATAAACTGCCACCTGAGAAACCAGGGTATCATTATCAAACCATCCTATAACATCTGCCTTTTCCATGGTAGGAAATTTGGCACGGATAATTTCTCTCTCCTGCCATCCAATGGAACTCAGCTCTTGCTCAGTTACTTGAAATACATAACGAAGAAGTGCATTATACTGCTCCATGTATTCACTGCCTACGGGTTTCATTTTGAGATTCTTTTTGTTATTCATGTCTTCTTTCCCTTTTGTCTGATGCCGGCTGCTTCTATTACATTTAATACCCACAAGTCCCACCCCTCAGTTGAAGGGTGGGACTTCATACTGCATATATGAAGTGCTCCAAGCTACACTTCAGATTTAAAATCAAAATTCCGGTTCAATTAAACCGTATGTGTTTCCTTTACGTTTGTATACTACATTGACCTGTTCAGTCTCTGCATTAAAGAATACGAAAAAGTTATGTCCCAGGAGTTCCATCTGTACGCATGCATCTTCCGGATACATAGGTTTGATTCCAAATTTCTTGGTACGGATGATCTTAACCTCTTCATCTTCTTCATAATCCTTGTCCAGATACTCTTTCTGGAAGTTTGCAGCTGCCTGCTGTTTATCAACGATTTTATTTTTGTATTTACGAAGCTGACGTTCGATGACTTCTTCAACCAGGTCAATGGATACATACATATCATTGCTTACCTGTTCGGATCTGATGATATTTCCTTTCATCGGGATCGTTACTTCGATTTTCTGTCTTTCTTTTTCGACACTTAAAGTTACTACCACTTCTGTGTCAGGAGTAAAATACCGTTCCAGTTTGCCGAGTTTATCCTCTACTGCGGTCTTGAGTCCCTGGGAAACTGTGATGTTCTTTCCACTAATAATAAATTTCATAGTCCCATCCCCTTTGCTGTTTATTTTGGATGATATTTTTATAAACAACTGTTTTGTTGTCTATGCGTCCATTATAACACACTCCAACGAATTTTAACACAACTTTACAAAAAATTTATATAAATTCTGACTAAAGACCAGTATAAAAATTATAATTCCAATGATTGTCATTCCCACGCCATAGTTTTGGTATGGTGTTTCATATTTTAATACAATCTCGTGAGTTCCAGACGGAACTTCCACTCCGCACATACCTTCATTGATATTATACACACCGGCATCCTCTCCATCGATCTGTGCAGTCCATCCCTTCTGATAGAACAGCGGAACACACAGCATTTTGTTCTCAGATGCATCGTTTGTTACCTGTGCCTGATATGTACTGTCAGAAAATGTCACCTCATCAACTCCGGATTCCTTCAATGCTGTATAACCACTTTCCGTAATATCGCAGGATTTTAATTCGAAATTATTTATCACTGCTGATTCAACCGGAGAACTTACATCTACACGAAGCTCTGTGATTCCCCCAGGTACAAGATGTTCCCATGTCCTGTTGTCCTCAGTGACTTTAAATGTGTAAACTTTCTCCGCAGAGAAGCCTTCATCTCCCTCTGTCTGATAATAAACAGCCATTTCTGTTTCATCAGGTGCGTCTACTGTCAGTGAAAGTCCATACAACTTGTCGTTGTCTGCAAAACAGGACGCCACGCCTGGAAATACAACATTTGGATCTGCGCCGAGATTGCTCACGGTAATGCCTTCTGATCCTTTCTCCATCGTACAGTCAGTCGCTGTATCCGCATAATCCAGCAGCGACAGGTCTGTTTGCTCCGGAAGGTCCGCCTTCTGATAAGAAGACGTCTCCTCTGCATCCGTATAATAAAAGCCAGACAGAGAAGCCAGTGTTTTGTCCAGTCCGGACATTTCTTTTACTTCTTCCTGATTCCATTCTTTATCATACAGATATCCAAATGGAAGTGCATACTGATTCTCAAAGACTGATCTGCCACCCGCCTCTCCAACAGATGTATATATCTTCTGAGGTGCATGGTATCCGGTCCCTGTGATCAGATATTTCGTTCCCAGCAGAGAACTCCTGATATAGTCATCCATATTGAAGTCTACAAAATTACCGGACAGTGTTTCCGGTCCGTACATCTTATGATAAGCAACCAGTGATGCCGGATTGGTGCTCATATACACCGAAAGTCCATTGTAGCCCTGACTCATTCCATCGTTTTCTGATGCCGATGTATAGGATTTCTCGATACGGTATACCGAATCATCCTGCTCTTTCAGCATAGCCACAGCTTCTTTTGTCCCATCATTGTAATATTCTGTTGCCACCTGATTTCTGGTCGGAGATTCACGACGCCACAGAGACGGATAATCCAAAACAAACAACTCACATATCAGAACCAGCAATACAGCAGCCGGAAAAATTCTGTACATTTTTTTTACAGAAGTGCCAACTGCAAACAATATCAGATAAACTGCAAAAAATCCTATTACACCTGCCGTAACCTTATGATCCGGTTTTATATTTTTAAAGCTGTACATCCATACCAGCAATCCGCCACAGATAATAATGGCAAGTATGCTGCCGGCCAGTACTGTTTTTCTGTTCTTTTCTCTGAACACATCCTGAAGGAAACATCCAATAACAAGAGCTTCCACAAAACATATCATAAACGTCCATCGATAGGAATGTTTCGTAAATACGAGAATACGGCTGGTAAGCGGCATGATCGTCAGGAAGACCAGAAACACCGTAAGAACCAGTGCTTTTACTCTGGTGCTTTTCTTTACGATAAAATAGCTGACTGCAAAAACGGTCAGGATACTGACCGCAAGTATCATTCCTTCATAATAATTGAGGTATCCTGTATAATCTTTGTCAATTCCAAGCATATGATTTGAAAAAAATCTGGCCACGATCGTTCCCAGCGTTTTTCCTTTATATGGACTCAGTAAATGAGAAGTTCCTTTTGCAGCCAGTACCCCTGCCCTGGCACTCTCCAGAAATGTATCTGCGATCGGTACCAGTGCCACTCCTCCGATCAGTACACCAAGAATTCCCATACCGCCAAGTCCGGCCACTTTTCCAGCAGTACGTTTCAGGGAATATCGCTGCATGATGCTGTAAATAAAGACATAAAATACAGCAAAAAAAGCAATCATGTACAGGAAATAATAACTGGAGATCAGCAGCATCGTTACCGTGATCACGAGCCCTGCACTTTTCCAGCGCTGTTCTCCATTCAAATAACACTGAAGAAAATACATAAAAACTGTAAACAGTGCCATACAGGTACAAAAGCCGTAATGCTGTCCCCAGAGAATCACATAACCGGAAAAGGTCCATGCGAGCGCCGCTGCCATAGTTCCGATTCCATCCTGCATCAGTTTTCTGTAAAACAGATATCCAACAAGGGAAATCGTTATCATCTTCAGATAGGCAGATGCAAGAACAGCCCATGGAAGAAGTCTCTGTGGAGCAAGCAGGATCAGAAGATTGTAGGGAATCAGATATGCCGGATAATAGGACGACACATCCATTCCCAGTCCCGCCTGCAACACGTAACCACTTTCTCCACTCCGAAACAGAGAAGAAAAAAGTCCATACTGTGCATAATTGATCTGCATGGTATCTGCTCCTGTATCTGTAAACACATAGGCATATCCACCCAGAATAAATTTACTGTACAAAATGGCAAAAAGTCCGCTTGTGATCAGAAACAGCCATACCAATTCGTTTTTCCACAGTGGTTTTTTCTGCGTATCTGTCATTCCTCGTCCTCCTCCGGCTCGTCAAAATTCAGGCGTTCTTCTTCCACTACAAGCGGTCTGTCAAGAACTCTGGTATTAATGCTCAGAACGTATTCCCCAAGAAGTCCGATAAAGAACAACTGCAATGCCCCCAGGAAAAACATACCAATCACCATCGGTGCAACTCCGGCTGAAAAGCGATCCCAGTACATGAGTTTGAGGACCAGATAGACCACTGCTGCTACCAGGCTGAGTCCCCCAATGATAAAGCCTGCAAAAGTTGCCAGTCTCATCACCACTTTAGAATAAGAAGTAATTCCGATCATTGCATAATCATAAAGACTGTAGAAATTATTTTTGCTTTTTCCTGCACGCCGCTTTGGCTGTGTATATTCAATCGCTTTATAATCAAATCCAAGCTCAGCAATAATGCCTCGAAGATACGGCATCGGATCATGCAGATCACGCACAACATCCACAAATTTTCTGTCATACAGACCAAAGCCGGTAAACTGATCAATATGATCAATATCTGTAATCTTATTGATCAGTCTGTAATAGCATTCCCGCACCAGGTACATGCCATGGCGTTCTTTACTTGCACTCTTCACTCCAATTACAATCTTTGTTCCCTTTTCCCATTCCCGGACAAATTGGGGGATCATGTCTACCGGATCCTGGAAATCTGCACACATACGTACCACACAGTCGCCATATGCCTGTTTCATTCCATACACCGGTGATCTCGCCTGTCCGAAATTTTTTGCATTAAAGATTGCCTTGATCTTTCTGTTATTTGCACAAAGTCCGCGAAGAAGCGCTTTTGTATTGTCTTTTGAATGGTTGTCTATAAACAGGATCTCATAATCATATTCACCGAGATCTTTCTCCATAACCTCTATGATCGCCTGTGACAGAGGAACCACATTTGCCTCTTCGTTATAGGTGGGAATTACCACCGAAATTTTCTTTCTCATTATTTTCTGTCTCCTGTATTCTGACTTTCCAGCCAGCAAAGCGTTTCTTTTATTCCTTCTTCAAAGGTATATTCCGGTACAAATCCAGTATCCTTTGTAAGACTATCTATATCTGCACACAGATTCCGCACTGCTCCCGGCGGATATGGTCTCGCGCCGATTCCCGGTGAATCCGCTCCGGTAAGTTCCGCCATCTGCATGATATATTCCCACAGAGGATGTGCCTGCCCGCTTCCCACACAGTAAACCGCACCATCTCTGCCTTTTTCGCCGATCAGATAATATGCGCGCCCTGCATCTTTGCTGTAAAGATAATCCCATCTCTGTTCTGCAGGGGTAAACTCTGTTTTTTCACCTTTCAGCATTTTGCGCAGACCGGAAGCGATCATTGTCGTCTCTTTTTCATATATTCCATACACACTGAAAATTCTCGGCCAGATCCATTCCATTCCGAGTTCCTTACAGAGCATGGAAGAAAGCTGGTTTGCAGCGAGCTTGCTCGCACCGTAAGGCGTCGTCGGATGTACCGGACTGTCCGGTGCAATCCGCGGAACATCCATCGGTCCATATTCTGCCTGTGAACCTGCTCCGATAAATCTTTTGCATCCCATTGCATGAGCAGCACGGACAGCCTTCAGAGTATAAAAGACATTTCTGCTCTGCAGCTCTGTACTGCTGTTTCGATTTTCCCCGGTATTTCCCCATGCAATATGAAAAAACGTATCGCATTCTCCAGTGATCTTCGCTGGAAGTTCTTCCAGTTTTTCCAGTTCACATTCTATCTGATGTATCCGTGCACTCTCCGGCAGACGTTTTGTCTTCGAAGACCCTGCACGTACAACTGCATAAACCTCAATATCATGTCTGATACATTCTTCGATCAATGCTGTACCGATCATACTGGTTGCTCCGGTAACAATGATTCGTTTCATTGCATTTCTCCATTCGTTTCTGTAAACATATTTTCTTCCAGTTCTTCTTTGCTGAGGAAAGGATACATATCTTCCAGCGGTGCCGATACCATACTTCCATCCGGAAGTTTTTTTGCAGAGGTTTTTGGTTCTGTTTTCTGATATTTTGTCACAAACACCTCGCACACAGATGCCCCGGTTTCCTCCAGGACCTGATGAAGTGTTTCCGGAAGTTCTTCTGCAGCATGCACTGCCCGATAAGAAAATCCATATGCCGGTATGATCTTGGACAGATCCGGGAAACTCAGATCTCCACTCTCTGCTCCAACTCCCACCAGCGGTGGTTCAAAATAACTCTGTTGTGTCTGTCGGATAGAATGATAACCCTGGTTATTGATCACAAATAATTTTACCGGAAGACGGTTCTGCCATATTGTCTGTAATTCCTGCAGATTCATCTGCAGACTTCCCTCACCGGTCACACAGACTACTGGTTTTCCGGGCTGTGCGACACAGATTCCGGTCGCTGCCGGGAGACAGAATCCCATGGACGCAGTATTTGGATTTGTAATAAAACGCTGACCTTTTTTTACCCGAAATGCCTGACTTCCTGCCACTCTGGAAGTTCCTACACTGACCATCAGTGTCTGCCCCTCCTGCATTGCTTTTGACAATTCTTCATAAAAAGCATAAATATTGGTACAGCCTTCTTCTACCGTCTCATAATGTTTCGCTGTCACCACCGGATATTTCTGTTTCCATACCTGACACTGACGTATCCAGTCTCTGCCTTTAAACAACGGATTCGTTTCATCTGCTCCCCGAAGTTTTGCCGCACAGATAAGCTTGCGTATCAGATCTCCTGCGTCACCACAGACTGGAAGACTGACATGGAGACTTGGTTTTTTCAGTTCATTTTCATCAATGTCATTCAGAATCGTATAACTGCCCCTTGCCCAGTCCTGATACTGAAAACCGGTCTGTGCAAATCCCTGGCGATTCCCGATAGAAAGAAGCACATCGCTGTTCTGAAGTGCAAAATTTCCCGGACGTGTCCCAGTTCCTCCGCTTCTTCCGGCAAAATACGGATGTTCAGACTCCATGGCATCCACACTGCTCATTCCGGTGATCACCGGAACTCCCAGAATATTTACAAGTTTTTGAAAATCATCCATTGCACCTGCAAGACGTACTCCATTTCCCGGAAACAGAACCGGGCGACGGCTTTTTTCTATCTTGTCCAGAATCTGCTGAATGATATCCTGTGAAATTTCTGCCGGTTTTTCTTTCGGATTCTCCTGTGGATCATATCCTCTCAGTTTTTCTGTGTCAATGACTGCCCCCTGCACATCCAGCGGAATATCAAGCCACACCGGTCCCGGTCGTCCGTTCACCGCCATATAAAGGGCTTTTTCCAGATGATACCGGATATCTTCCGGATGAATGATCATCTGTGCATATTTTGTAATTGAGGTCACAACCGGTACAATATTACATTCCTGCACTCCCATGCTTCGAAGTTTCAGCCCGGACGCTGCAACCGTAGTTGCATATCTTGCCTGTCCTGAAAAAACCAACATGGGAATCGAATCCATCCAACCGCCGAGCACACCGGTAATGGCATTCGTTGCACCAGGACCGGTCGTCACACAGACTGCTGCCATCCGATTATCCATACGTGCATAAGCCTCTGCAGCCATGGCACATGCCTGTTCATGATGCTGATAAGTACAATGCAGTTTCGGATGATGTCCAAAAGCATCATTCATATGCATGGCACCACCGCCTGTTACGGTAAACACATCACGGATTCCCCACTCTGCTATATGATCCGCTATATAATCCGATACTTTCTGTTTCATTATGCCTGCTTCCTTCCATTCCATTTATTTTCACAGACCATAAATTTACCGGATGCTTGAATCGGGATCTGGTCCACATAGGTGATCCGAAGCTCTGCGTCTTCACCCAGGTAATGTCGGTATGCTGCGAGAAGTTCTGTTTCGTCCAGTCTGGAACGGTCCGCATTCACCAGCAGTTCATAGTCTTTTTCTCCCCACTGGATGCATTTTGCCTGGTAAACAGTTCCTTCGAACTTCAGCAGTGTATTCATAAAAACGTGGATCGATAGCGGCTCACCTTTTGTGTTATACATAAGAGAACCACGACGTCCGTAAACCTCTGTATATTTTGCATGCACCCGGCCGTTCTTGTCATAATATACACGCATTTTCCCTGTGTCACCGGTATCATAACGAACCATTGGAAATGTTTTATTATAATAATCTGTCACAACGATTCTTCCCAGTTCTCCCGGCTCCGCCGGTTCATCAGAATCCAGTTTCAGAATCTCCGGATAAAAATTATACAGGTCAACCGTATATTCCGGATCCTCATCAAGCTGGATCGCAATAAAGCCATTTTCATTATTTCCATAGGACCGTACCGGAGAAAATCCGAACAGCTCTTTTGTCAGATCATAAGTTTCCTGCGGAAGTGCTTCTCCCATAGAAAATACCATTTCAACAGACCAGCGGCTGATATCTCTTCCTGTTTTTCTAATATACTGAGTCAACGCCGTCAGTGCACTGGAATACGTAACCAGAACCTGAATCTTCTTCTTTTCAATATCACGGCAGATTTTATCCAGTGACTCATCTCCCATATTGGAAATATCCACCATGATCAGATTATTTTTAAAAGATTTCCACTTACTGATCGTATTTTTTCCTTTTATCCACGCACGAAATTCTCCACGTTTCATTCCCATACGAAAGCCATTCAGTTCCATGCAGGAGATAAAGTTCATATTTACACGGCTCATTTTATCTCCGTCACAGAGTACTGTAAACGGAGTTCCTGTAGAACCACTGGTACTGAGCCTGTAGAGATTTCCCTGTTCTCTGACACAATCCACTAGCACCTCATCATAATGTTCGATAAAGTCACCTTTTGTCATGACCGGAAAATCTTCCAGTTTCGTCCATTCCGGATGTTCTTTGTAATAAGGAGAGTGCTGTTTTACATAAGAAAGAAGTGTCTGTACTCTTCTTTCCATATAATCTTCTGTTACACCCTCAACAATTTCATGTTTATTGACTTCTTTTAATTTTTTCAGTCTGCCGCCCTTTGCAGCGTCAAGAAGATTAAATACTTCTCTTCTTAAAACTTCACCTGTCTGCATTTCTGTCTCCTTTATCCTTTCCTGCTTTCACAATACCCAGAATCACTACTGCTGCAACACGGAGACTATTGGCTCCAAGTGAAGCAACAGCAAATCCCATCATTCCATATGTGCGTGCCGCAAGTACTGATGACACGAGCAAAATACAAAAATGTGCAAGCTGAATCCACAACTGCCACCGTTCATCTGTAAACGTCAGAACGAGTATAAACAAAAATGCAGAAAACAGCCCAAGAATCTGCGCAAGATTCACAACCGTTACGATCCCTTTTACTGACTCATAAAGATTTCTGTAAAACAGCCACACAAAAAGTGGTGTTCCGATCTGACAGGCCACAAAAAAAACAAGACTTACACCGCCTCCGGCAAGAACAGCCTTTCCAAACTGTGAACGCGTCAGTCGTTCTTTTCTTTTTGTAAGATAAGAGATCACGATCGTATTAATTGGCGCGATCAAAAGTACCAGCGTCTTTCCGATCAGCGAAACAACATAATACTGTGTGACCTGTTCATTACCGAGGATCTGTTTGATCACAAGGCGATCCATATTCATTGTCGTATTGGTAATAAGATACGATAACGTAAGAAAAAAGCCTCGACCGAGTGCCGTCGTAAAAAATTCGCTTCTTCTGAAAAACTGATGAAAAATATTTCCGGTAACACCGACAAAAGCCAGTGCCGCGGCTTCACCGATCAGATAGATCCACACCCATTGTCCGGTCAGGCGATATATACCAAATCCGGCAAGATATCCGATTCCGATCAAAAAATAGTAAATAAAATATCTCCGGTAGTTCAGATTCAGACGATATTCCACATCACCATAATAGCGGAATACAGTCAGCATAAACATCAGGAAAACGCCAGCTGCCATCAACGGACTTTCCAGGCTTTTGCCGGACATAAACAGTGCAACAATACTTCCGATCAGTCCAAAGCCAAGCAGAAGCCAGTCATAGTCCCCATTGGTCACATCAAAATCCCGTCTTACTACAAGACGGCTGTTATTCAGAGCCTGCCCGATAGACGGACATATGATCGCAACAAGTCCTGTAATGTACAAAAGACCGCCAAGCTGTTCTGCTCCCATCATTCTGTTAAGAAGCGGAGTGATCACAATCTGGAGCACTGCATTCATAAAAAGCAGACCGCCCATCGTATACAGGGTATTTACCGCAATACCTTTTTTCTGTTCTCTGCCTTCCAAACTGTTTCCTCCTGCCATTTACCCACAGAATCCTTTATGCTGCTGATATTTTTCACATCGGTTTTCTATGTATTTTCTTTTTCCGGAAGCAAGCACCGGAATCTCATCAACGATTTCCACTTTAATGCGGGCTTCCTCTCCCAGATACGGTCGAATACGACGCAGGATTTCCTCCCAATCCATTGCTTCCGGATCACCATTCAGCCAGATCGTATAATCTTTGACATCTTCCTGAATAAATCGATACTGCTTTACTCCCTGAATGTCCCACAGATTATTGGTAATAATATACGGCGTGACCGCTTTGCCTTCACAGTCATAGATCAGGTCGCTCCGTCGTCCGTAAAGTTCTGAAAGGTAAAGTTTAAAACGACCGTTTTTTTCTTTCCGGACCGCAACTGCCGTGTCTCCATTGTCATAACGCAGGATCGGAAATGCATAGTTAAAAAGATCTGTGATCACGATTCTTCCCAATTCTCCAGGTTCTGCCGGTTCATCAGAATCCATCTTCAGGATCTCATAATAATAGGTTTCTGTATCAATATGATACCCTTCATCTTCCCTGTTCTGAAGGCCCATGATTCCGTTTTCTTCATTGGAATACCATGCCCGCACCGAACAGTTGAACTGTTTTTCCAGAGTTCTTCTTACCGGTTCCGGCATTGTCTCCGAAATCGGAATAATTGCTTTCACTACACATCTGCTGCAGTCTCTTCCTGTTTTTCTGATATATTCACTCAGTTCTCCAAGGGCAGAAGAATATCCTACCAGACATTTGACTTTTTTCTTCTCGATCACATGAAACATTTCTTCCAGAGCTTTTTCATCCATTCTGGAACTGTCCATCATGATCAGATTTTCCTGCAGAAGCTGAAATTTGCTTTTGCGTACATTATTTACCCATACCCGGATAAATGCTTCCTTCATTCCAATATAATATCCGGCTGCCGCTCCGAGAAAAATCCCGCCCGCTGTATTGTGACGGATCTTGTCACGATTCTGGATCATTCTGAGTGGAGTTCCTGTCGATCCACTGGTACACATTACCCGGTTATCTGGTGCATCTTTATATGTGGAAGATACAAAACGGTCATACTGCTGTCGGAAAGTATCTTTATTTACCACCGGAAGATCCTCAAGAGAACAGGTTTCCGGATAATCTTTATAAAAATCAGTAGTCTTAACTGCATGCGCGATCAGATTCTGGATTCTCTTCTCTGTCTCCTCAACAGAGCTGCCTTCTTTCCAGGCATAACGAATCTGGTCATAATATTCTCTGGTCTTTCCACCTTTCATTTTGTCCAGCATCCAGAACCCCATCCAGCGAAGTCTTTCATCTAAAATCATTATTTTCCATCCTGCTTTCTGCTGTAAATCAGTTTAATGCATCCTTGATCGCATCTGCCATCGCCTGCAGCATTTCATCTGTCATTCCCGGATATACACCGATCCAGAAGGTATCTTTCATAATACGGTCCGTATTTTCCAGACTTCCCGCAATACGATATCCTTTTCCGGAAGCACGCATCTGATCAAAGCATGGATGTTTTGTCAGATTACCGGCAAACAGCATACGTGTCTGTACACCTCTGGATTCAATCTCCTGTACCAGTTTGTTTCTGTCTACGCCTTCCTTGCATGTGATCAGGAATCCAAACCAGCTCGGTTTTGAATTTGCACATGCCTCCGGAAGGATCAGTTTATCCTCTGTACCTTTCAGTGCTTCTTTCAGATAATTAAAGTTGTGGATTCTTCTTTCCACAAAAGACGGGAATTTTCTGAGCTGCGCACATCCGACAGCAGCCTGCATATCTGTTGCCTTGAGGTTATATCCAAAATGAGAGTATACATATTTGTGATCATACCCAACCGGAAGTTCTCCATACTGACGGTCAAAACGATGTCCGCAGAGATTATCCTGTCCCGGTGCACAAATACAGTCTCTTCCCCAGTCTCTGAACGAACGTGCGATTCTGTTCAGGAGCGGATCATCTGTATAAACAGCGCCGCCTTCTCCCATTGTCATATGATGCGGTGGATAAAAGCTGGAAGTTCCTATATCTCCGATCGTTCCGGTCAGTTTCTCTTCCCCGTTGATCGTATAAACAGATCCAAGTGCATCACAGTTATCTTCGATCAGCCACAGATTATAACGATCACAGAATTCTCTGACTGCTTTCAGGTCAAATGGATTTCCAAGTGTATGCGCAAGCATGACCGCTTTTGTCTTTGGAGACCATGCAGCTTCCAGAAGAGATGGATCAATATTGTACTGTGGAATCGTTACATCAACAAATACCGGTACCGCACCGTACTGGATCATCGGAGAAACTGTAGTCGGAAAACCGGCCGCAACTGTGATCACTTCATCCCCCGGAAGAATCTGCCGTTCTTTCAGAAGCGGAGATGTCAGTGTCATAAATGCGAGCAGATTTGCAGAGGAACCGGAATTTACCAGGGAACAGTAACGAACACCGAGATATTTTGCAAATGCATGTTCAAATTCATCTGTATAACGTCCTGCGGTCAACCAGAATTCAAGGGAACTATCCACAAGATTTACCATTTCTTCTACATCATAAACTCTGGACGCATACGGGATACGGTCACCTTTCTGATATGGTTTCTTTTTGTTATGGTATTTTTCACAATAATTTCTTGTCATTTCCAGAATCTGCTCTCTGGCCTGCTGTTCTGTCATTTCTTCAAACATAGTTTTCCTCCCTCTGTTATTGCCTTATATTCCAAAATATTCTTTTATCTGAATATCTGTGTATGCTTCCATATCCGCACCATTCAGCCATGCCTGATACCATTCAACCGTATGCGCGATTGCTTCTTTTACCTTCCAGTGCGGTTTCCAGCCAAATATACTGTGAATTCTGGAACAATCCAGCTTCAGGAAATTCGCCTCATGAGGTCCTCCCTGATACAGATTCTCCCATGAGACACCATCTCCCCATGCTTCGCAGAAAAAATCTGCCAGCTGCCCCGTTGTGATACAGTCATCATCGCCAGGACCTACATTGTAAGCGCCTGCTTTCGAACCATCTTCGTACTGACGTGCTGCGATCATCAGATAAGCGCCCAACGGCTCCAGCACATGCTGATACGGTCTTGTCGAATGTGGATTACGGACTGCGATCTTTTTTCCATCTGAAACTGCTCTCACACAATCCGGAATGATTCTGTCTGCTGCAAAATCTCCGCCGCCGATCACATTACCGGCTCTCGCCGTGGATACCGCGATCCCGAGTTCCTTAAGAAAAGCTTTTTCATAACTGTGTGTCACCAGTTCTGAACAGGATTTACTGTTGGAATACGGATCGTAGCCATCAAGTTCATCTGTCTCTCTGTATCCCCATTCCCATTCATTGTTTCGATATACTTTATCAGTTGTCACATTCAGGAAGGATTTCACACTGCCGCACTGTCTGACTGCTTCCAGTACATTTACCGTTCCCATGACATTAGTTTCGTAAGTATATACCGGATTTTTGTAGGATTCTCTTACGATCGGCTGCGCTGCCAGATGCAATACGATCTCCGGCTGTGCCTCTGCAAAAACTGCCTTCAGTTTCTCCAGGTCACGAATATCTCCTACAACGGAATGCATCTGTGATTCCAGTTTCAGCAAGGAAAAAATATCCGGTTCTGTCGGCGGCTCCAGTGCATATCCGGTCACTTCTGCTCCCAGATCAAGCAGGATACGACAGAGCCAGGATCCTTTAAATCCGGTGTGACCTGTCACAAGAACTTTTTTTCCTTTATAAAAATTTACATCAAATGTATTCATGTCGATTTGTCAAACTCCTGTATATGGTTCCTTTTTTGATTAAAAAGGATATTATTATTTATCAGTATACTATAAAAGCTGGGGTCCCGCAATCTGCGAAACACCAGCTTCTCATTTTAAAATCCTTTATAATCCTTTTTTTCCTGCCTTTATATTTACTGAATTTCTACTGTTGCTGTTCCTGCAAATCCAGTATCTATCAGTTCTTCTGTTGTAGCATCTGTATGAATTGCATTGTACTTTCTAGGAGTTACAGAAATCTCAATTGTATTTTCTCCCTCTTTCACAGCATCTGTGATATCCAATGTCCAGGGAGCATACAAAAGATCCCCGACGTCTGTTCCATTTACCTTGATGCTTGCTGCTGTATAAACATCTGAAATCGTCAGAACTGCTTTCTGTCCATCGCCAAGTGCATCAAGCGTTACAGTTCCAGTATAGACACCTGTCTTATCAGAATTTTTCAATTCTCCATTCTGGAAATCATCACTGTTCCATTTACCAACTACATTTTCTGTATACGTCTTATCACCAACTGTCAGAGAATTTACAGTTACTTCTCTTGTGTCAGTACTTTCTGTCTGATCCAGACATTTTGGAGTTCCTCCTGAAACAGCAGATTCATCCAGTGACGCATCACCTTTTTCACAGAGAAGTGCGATTGCCATACTGTTAACGCCCTCTCCACTCATCCCGCTAAGCTTATCGTTGCTTGCATCCATAGTAAAGGTAATTTTACCATCTTCCTGTTTTTCAGCAGCATATACTTTTCCATTGGACTGATTCAGGAAATAACAGTTTCCATATTCTTCTGATACATCAACAGTAATAGTATTATCTTCTGCACTGATGTTGCGAATATATACAAGTTCAGAGCCATCATCCAAAGTTCTGCGAATAAATCTTACATTTTCATTGTCTTCATAAGAAACTTCCGGTGATGTTTTCTCCTCAAGTGCTGCAGAAAAATCTTCTGTTGTTGCAGCCACAACTGCTCCGTTTTCTACAGCTTTCTGTGCTGCCTCTGCTGTTTTTGCATCGGCTTCAGCATAATTACCATCACAGTAACCCGGCTGTTTTTCTGGTGTACTACCATAGAAAATGATATTTGCACCGTTTTCTGCAAGTTCCGCAATTTTTTCCATAGTTGCTTCTGGTACAGAAGCTGCCTCAACTACCAGTGCATCATATTCCATATTACCATTATTCACAACAATCTGCCCATCCTGAACGGTGGTATTCTCTGCAACAATGCTGGAATCATTAATTGCATCCCATGCAATACCATCTGTGTTCATGGTTTTAACTGCATCTGTTTCAGAAAGACTTCCATTAAATGGCATATAATAAGCAACATCTTTACTTACAGTTCCCTGCTGCATCAGATAATTCACTCTTGCTGCATAAGCATTCATTTCACTGAAATATCCAGAAAGAGTATTTCTGTCAGTCATGTTGATACCAATAGACGGGAATGGAGCCCATCCCATTTCTCCATATTCTTCACTATCTACTCCATACTCATACATATATCCATGATAGAAGAAGTTGTTAACACCACTGGTTGCCATGATATCATAACCTATTTTCATCTGTTCCAGAGAATTGGCAAGTGGTGTACATCCAAGAGTAAACTGTTCACAGGTCACATAATTCTTTCCATATAAGTGTGCTCCTGAAGAAGTACGAATCAAATTATATTCATCAGACTGTTCTGTTTCAGGAATATCGATATACTGTGCGGAACCAATTGTATCAATTGGCGGATTGTATGCCTCCTGACGATACAAAAGACCACTGTCATTCGCCCCTTTCTGGAAAGCGGCCATTCCCTCCTGAAATTTCTTATTGATCAAAGTATTATAATCATATGTGATGCGGGCTTTTTCATCATCGTTGGTTGTGTATGTCAGATAAGTATCCGTCGTTCCAAGTCCCATATAGTAAGGCGCTGCACTGTACTGTTTATAAATCGTTGGCAGATATTTACTGAAATCATATCCGAGTCCATTATTCTCGCTGTCTTTCGCCAATTCCTCCATAGCTTCTGTGTAATAAATATCTGAATAAAACTCATAACTGTCGTTGAATGCCGCACGAACATTCTGGTGTTTTTCAAGAATTGCAGACAGATTTTCATTTCCAAGCCAGTCATTCATATAATCTGCAACCTTTTCTGCATCCATATGATCAACAACATACCAGTCCTCTGCACAATCGATTCCTTTTCCGCCCGATGGGATATAATACATTGCTGTGATTTCATAATTTTTATCATCACTTAATTTATTCTTGATATCATCACTGAGAACAAGTTTTCCATCCTGAATCTGCGCATCATCCGCTTCAATAAAATAACTGTTGTCAGGATTCAGAACGACCTGTGTATCATAGGATTTGCTGACACTTCCATCTGCATTATAAACTTCTTCATAAGATGGTTTCGGACCGAAAGTTCCTTCTCCTTCAACAAAGTCTGTACCATTTTCTCCTGTAAGTTCAGCAACCAAAATTCCCTGAAGTTTCACACTACTATTTTCCCATTCACCTTTCGCGGCATCACCAACATAGAAAGAACTGCGTTCAGCAGCCGGGATCTCTATAGTTTCTTTTGCTTCCGCAGCTGTCACTGTATTACGTCCAAGTGCCATATTTCCCATAGATTCATCATATGTTACGTCACCGCTATTGGCATTCCATCCGGAACCCATATTAAGATCCACGGTAATTCCCTTTTCTTCGCAGTAGCTGACAGCGGTTTCAAGTAACTGATAAAATTCCGGAGTATAAATAGAAGTTACTTTTTCCTCGTCACCTTCAAGGATTGTAGAAACCTGAAATGGATTGATTTCTACATAACCAAATCCATTTTCAGCCAGATAATCAATTTCTTTTTTCAGCGTATCTTCGTCAACCGCTCCACCCGGCCACCACCAACGTACACCAGGGCGATAATTCATACCCGGATCAGCAAATGCTGCCAGATCAACAGAATTCAGCGTGTCGTCTGATGCCCATACCGGGACAGACAGACTTCCCATCAGCATTATTCCTGCCAGAAACAATGCAAGTTTCTTCTTTGCCATAATTTGATCTCCTTTTGTGTATTATGCTATTTGTTTAAGTAATTCTGAATACGATGTAAAAATTATAACAATTATTTTTACCTGAATCCGGTATATTTTTGTCCTTTTTGCATAACGCATTTGACTTTCAATTAATGTATTTATATAATAATCACAAAAAGCGAAGGAGAATGACAATGTTTCCATCTATCGATCATTCAAGCTACATTGAAAAAACGTTGAAAGAACTTTCTCCATTCACGCCTATGGAAAAAGCTTTCCGCGACTACTACCAATATACACATCAGATGATATCTCCATCTGCGTCAGAAATCCTCAAAATAAAAAGTGCTTATGAACATTTTGCATATGGTATAATCCACGCAAAACCTGATAATAAAGTTTCTGTAATATCTGACAGTAAAGAACCTTTTTTTCATAGCGGACCCTTTCATATTATGAAACATCCACGTTACATACCACAGAAGAATCATACACACAGATTTATTGAACTGTTTTATGTTCTTCGTGGAAACTGTACCCACGTATGCGACAATCGACATTATCATCTGACAGAAGGAGACTTTTGCCTCTGGCAATTTGATGCACCACATTATATCCACTCAAATAATGATGATGTACTGGCACTAAATATTTTAATTCAGAAGCCTGCTTTTCTGGCTAATTTTTTCGGTGTATTATCAGAAGAAACTATTCTCAGTGTCTACTTTAATAAGATTCTCTACGGAAATGGAGATTCCCCAATGCTGCTGTTTCGTACAGGAAATGACAAACAGATAAAAAATATGATCTGTTTTATGTATCAGGAATACCAGCAAAAAAATTTGTGCTGGCAATCTGTGATCAGCAGTTGTCTTGGATTCCTTTTTGCAGAATTACTTCGAACACACAGTGAGCATCTGATCACTTCAGCAAAAGAAGAAAAATCTGACTTTTCACTGGAAATTCTACGGTATATTCAATTACATTGTACAGAGGTAACACTGGAAGATCTTTGTCAGAAATTCAATTATTCTTCTGCATACCTCAGCCGTCTGATCAAGAAAAAAACAGGTCTCACTTTTAAAGAAATTGTAAACGGAGAAAAAATCCGACAGGCCGCATGGCTGCTTTTGAACACTTCTCGTTCAGTCAGCGAAATTGCTCAGGAAGTCCACTTCTGTGATACAAGCCATTTCAGTCGAATGTTTCAGAGAATTTATTCACTTTCACCATCCGAATATCGTATAAAACATAATAACAAATAACATGAAAAGGGCTGATGCCTCACGGGGATTCTTCCCATGAAGCATCAGCCTTTTATTAAATCATCTTATTAATTACTGCTCATAACTGTTTTTACTTCTCAAACAGTTCTACCAGTTCCTGTCCATCGTCATATCCGGCATCTTTCAGCTGCTCTACGAACCACTCATCCACACCGTCTACGGCTTCCTTGAAAGAATCAATATCTATGTCTTTTTTCTCTGTGATGGTCACACCATTCTTTGACTGCCAGCGGTTCATGATTTCTTCATCACCGGAGCGGTTGATGTAACGTTCATACTCAACGGCTTTCTGTCCACACTCATCAACGACTGCCTGCTGCTCTGGTGTCAGAGTATCGTACAGATCTTGGTTGATACAGAAGAACAGACAGTCATAGATTGCATCCCACATGGAGCAGTATGGCTGAACCTCCTGCACACTTGCCGCATCGATTGCCGGAAGTGGGTTTTCCTGGCCTTCTACAGTATTCTGCTGCAGAGCCGTATAAGTTTCAGACCAGTTCATGTTCGTTGCATCTGCGCCCCATCTCTTGTAGCATTCCATCAGAAGGTTGGAGCCTGCTACACGGATCTTGAGGTTCTTCATGTCATCCAGAGTTTTTACTTCATGTTTGCTGTTGGTCAGCTCACGGAAGCCGTTCTCTGCGATACCCATGCAGTGCAGTCCGTAACTGGAAAGAATTTCTTTCAGCTTTTCTCCTGCTTCACCATCGAATTTCGCATCTGCATCATCATAGGAATCATAAATAAACGGTAACGATACAACATTGAATCTTGGATCAAACGCTGAGTAGATCAGGTTGGAATGCATGGAAATCTGTACCGGGTCTCCGTTCATCAGCGCCTGGATTCCTTCAGACTGATTTCCATTGGTCAGCTGGTCTGCCGCATAGATGTTGACTTTGATCTTGCCTCCGGTTGCTTTTTCCATCAGCTCGCCAAACTTACGTCCGCCGTCTGCCCAGGTACTTGTCTCCGTTGTGGAGCATGCAAAGTTCCAGGTTGCTTCCGGCCAGTTGAGATCACTGTAATCCGCAACTGTATCCGCAGATTCCTGTGTGAAGAGATCTACCAGTTCCTGTGCGTCATCGTATCCTTCTTTCTCAAGTTCCTTAACAAACCACTCATCAACACCATCTACGGCTTTCTTGAAGGAATCAATATCCATATCTTCTTTATTTGTGATCGTCACGCCATTCTTTGACTGCCAGCGCTCCATGATCTCTTCATCTCCGGAACGGTTGATATAACGCTCGTATTGAACAGCTTTCTGACCACACTCGTCAACAACTGCCTGCTGCTCCGGTGTCAGACTGTCATAAATCTCCTGGTTGATGCAGAAGAACAGACAATCATAGATTGCATCCCACATAGAGCAGTATGGCTGAACCTCCTGCACACTTGCCGCATCGATTGCCGGCAGCGGGTTCTCCTGTCCTTCTACTGTATTCTGCTGCAGAGCCGTGTAGGTCTCTGTCCAGTTCAGGTTTGTTGCATCTGCGCCCCATCTCTTATAGCATTCCATAAGAAGATTGGAACCTGCCACACGGATCTTAAGATTCTTCATATCATCCAGAGTCTTGATCTCGCGTTTGCTGTTGGTGATCTCACGGAAACCATTCTCTGCGATACCCATGCAGTGCAGACCATATTCGGAAAGCAATTCTTTCAGTTTTTCACCGGCTGCTCCGTCAAATTTTGCATCCGCGTCATCATAAGAATCATAAATAAATGGAAGAGATACTACATTGAATCTCGGATCAAATGCGGAATAGATCAGGTTGGAATGCATGGAAATCTGTACCGGGTCTCCATTCATCAGTGCCTGGATTCCTTCAGACTGATTTCCGTTTGTCAGCTGGTCAGTTGCATAAACATTAACTTTAACCTTGCCTCCGGTTGCCTTTTCCATCAGTTCGCCGAACTTACGTCCACCGTCTGCCCAGGTGCTTGTCTCTGTTGTGGAGCATGCAAAGTTCCAGGTCATTTCCGGCCAGTCAAGGTCACTGTAATCTTCAATTGTATTAAAGGAATCGTTGTCATTTCCGGCATCTTTAGAAGCAGTACTTCCTGCATCAGATGCAGCCTGCTCTCCCGTGTAAGAACCATCTTTTGCAAGAGCTTTCGGAAGTGCTGTTGAAACTGCCGGTACATAAGTTACAACCAGAAGTACTGCAACACTGGCTGCGATCATCGGCATAACTGCCTTTGAGATCTGCTGAAGAGTAACCTCCAGACCTTTTTTGATCTTGATACTGATCGCAACAAAAAGGTTTACACCTACCGGAGGGGTAACCTGTCCGATCGCAAGGTTTACAGTTGCCATAACACCAAATGCAACAACATCATATCCGAGTGCCTTACATACCGGAAGCATAATCGGAATGAAAATGTACATTGCAGAGTTTGCATCGATAAAGCATCCTGCGATCAGGAAGATAACATTTACGATCAGAAGGAATACAAACTGATTGTGTGCGATGGATGCAAGCAGTCCGGATGCAGCATCTGCGATACCAAATTTGGTACATACAAATGAAAACAGAGATGCACTTGCAACAATCAGCATAATTCCACCGGTAGTCTTTGCAGAATCTACCAGGATATCAAACAGATCTCTGAAGGATACCTCTCGGTAGATCACCATTCCTACAAAAAGTCCATATACAACAGATACTGCCGCAGCTTCTGTTGGTGTAAAGATACCACCGTAGATTCCACCAAGGATGATGATCGGCATCAGGAATCCCCAGAATGCATCTTTAAAAGTGGACCATCTCTCCTTTGCAGATGCTTTTTTACGGGACGGTTTGATATCATGTTTATTTGCTTCAAGAATTACTACAATTACAAGTGCCACACCCATAAGGATTCCAGGTACGATACCTGCCATAAACATATCTGCGATAGACACACCTGTAATGGACGCATATACAACGAAAGCGATACTTGGCGGTATAACGATAGCCACCGAACTCGACGTTGCCATCAAAGCTGTTGAAAACGGTGCAGAGAAACCACCCTGCTCAACCATTGCCGGGATCAGAACAGCACCAAGAGCTGCTACTGTAGCCGGACCGGAACCAGAGATTGCTCCAAAGAAACAGGAAACAATAACACATACGATTGCGATACCGCCTTTTTTGTGTCCGACACAGGTATCTACAAAATCGATCAGTCTGCGTGAAATTCCGGCTTTTGCCATGATATTTCCGGACAGTACAAAGAACGGAATCGCAAGAAGAAGGAATTTACTGATTCCTGAATACATATTTGTTGCAACGATGGTAAGTGAGGTTCCCGAATAAAGGATCGCACATACAGAGGACAGACCCAGACAGAGTGCAATCGGCACACCCAGGATCAGAAAAACAAAAAATGAAATAAATAAAACAGCACTGATCATTTATTTGCCCTCCTTATCGTTTTTATTTCCAAAACAGACATCTAGACAGTACTCAATAAGATGAAGAATCATACAGCCTGCTCCGATCGGTACAAAGGACCAGAAGATCCATTCCGGCCAGTTCAGTACAAAGGTTCTTTTTCCGTTTTCAAGCTGGGTGATAACCTTGTCCATACCATACTTAAAAAGAATCACTGAAAAAATAATACTCAGTACTGTGATCAGGATCACAGATGGTTTTTTCAGTTTTTTTGGAAGACGGTCTGTAACCAGTGTCAGATTGACCAGGCCACCCTCTCTGCAGGACAATGCTGCTGCCAGAAGTGTAATAAGTACAAAGACCGCTACAACAAGTTCTTCTGTGAAGGACCATGAGCGGTGGATCACTTTACGGGAAAACACGTTTCCCACAGTGAGCACGAGAATCAGCAATGTTGTAACTACCAGTACAACTTTTTCTACTGCTGCAAGTGCATTCATGAGTTTCTTGTAGACTTTCATCCTCTCTTCCTCCCTTGTAAAATATGATGATGTTCCGGTTTCAGAAATTAATGCATAAAAAAATCCGCCCCATCAGGGACGGATATATAATTCCGCAACCACCCTGTTTCGTCATTGAAACAAGTACGATTCTGCAACGTACCGGCATACGCGTCTCCTGTAACGGGGAGCCTCCGTGAAAACCTACTGATAAATCTCAAACGTAACGTTCGGTCTTCCTTCTCAGGGATGATATTCAAAACAGTGCCGTTACCGCATCACACCAACTGCGGCTCTCTGTAAACAGCTATTTTCTCTGCTTTTACTGATTCCCTTCATAGAATTTGCTCTTATGCTTTACCTCGTTAAAAGCTTTTTTTATTTTACAACTCTTATCTGCTATAGTCAAGAGCTTTTTAATTGGCGAAAAAAAGCAAAAACGTTTTTGCATTCTCGCATAAAATATTTTATACTATATATATATTCTCTATATACTCAAACTGTATCTATCTACAGGGGAAACAGAATATGAAAAAGAAAAAAAATATTTCTACGCATTATGTTTCTGCTATTATTATTTTTATCTGTGCCGTAGTCATCAGTCTGGGTGTTTTTCTGTTATATGTCCAGAAGTCAATCGATACCAATTCTCAGAAAACCATGACCAGTAATGTAGCAAAACAAAGTGATCATGCGTTATCCATTCTCAATATTCATTACGGATTTCTGAACAGTATCGCTGACAAAATGGGAGATTCCTCTGATATTCTTTCCGATGAAAATATAGAGCTTCTGGTATCCCTGGCAGCAAACACGGATTTCGAAAGAACTGCCCTGATCGAAGCAGACGGTACAGCATACTATGACAACGGTGCCATAAAGAATGTAGCCCAGAGAAAATATTTTCTGGAAGCCATGAAAGGCCAGGCAACTCTCAGTGATCCACTGGACAGCAGTATTGATCAGGAGACACGTGTGATCCTGTGTGTTCCTGTACGCTGTAATGACAGAATCATTGGCGCACTTGGTGGCTCTTATAATGTGACCGCCCTTAGTCAGATGCTTTTTAATGATATTTTTGATGATGCCGGATACAGTCTGATTGTCACAAAAGAAGGAGAGATCATCGCCTACGATGGTGAACCTTCATATCATAAAATCACATATGGTGACAATTTTTTTGATTTTTATAAAGACAGAACACTTCTGTCCAAAAATTCTCTTGTAAATGTCAAAAAAGATTTTTCAGCCGGCAACGATGGACTGATTAAGATCCGAACAGACTCCAACAAAAAATCTGACCAGTATATCGCTTATACCCGGCTTGGCATGAACAACTGGATGATCTGCTATGTTATTCCTGTATCCGATGCCCAAAACTCCTATTCTTTCATTAAAAGTTATGAAGGCATTTTTATGTCCGTATTCTGCATTCTGGTGCTGTTACTTGTTTTCTACATTATCCACAACAATCGTATCCGCAATGAAGAGCTGCGTCACGATGCACAGACAGACGGTCTGACAGGTGTTCTCAACAAACGCACGACAGAGGCACTCATCAACGAAATCCTGGAGCAGAGGCCTCATGAAAAAGGTACTTTTATTATTCTGGATGTTGATAAATTCAAAGAAGTAAATGATCATTATGGGCATGCTGTCGGCGATATTGTCCTCAGCACACTTGGACAGACACTCCGAAATTATTTCAGAGAAAATGATATCATTGGAAGAATCGGTGGAGATGAGTTTGTCATTTACATGTGCAAAACAGAACGGCAGAGATGGATATTTTCTTTTCCAAAAGCAGGATAGTATTATATAATGATGACATATCGCAAGAATGCAGGCACAATATCATCTATACTAAACATATAATGCATGAATAAAAGAGGTACAAATAATGACAGAAAAATGGTGGCATGACAAAATCGCATATCAGATCTATCCAAAGAGTTTTCTGGACAGTAACGGGGACGGCATCGGAGATCTGAGAGGAATCATTTCCAAACTGGATTACATAAAAGCACTGGGCATTGATATCATCTGGCTTTCTCCAATCTACAAATCGCCTTTTGTCGATCAGGGATATGATATTTCAGATTACTATGCAATTGCAGAAGAATTCGGAACTATGGAAGAGTTTGATGAATTGCTTGCAGAAGCAAAAAAACGTAATATGCATATCATCATGGATCTGGTCATCAACCACTGCTCTGACAAACATGAATGGTTTCAAAAAGCTCTGGCTGATCCAGATGGTGAATATGCAGATTATTTTTATTTCCGGAAAGGAAAAAACGGTAACCCGCCAAGCAACTATCGTTCTTACTTCGGCGGCAGCTGCTGGGAACCGGTTCCGGGAACAGACAAATACTATTTCCATATGTTCGCCAAAGAACAGCCTGATCTGAACTGGGAGAACCCAAAGCTTCGTCAGGAGCTTTACAATATGATCAACTGGTGGCTTGAAAAAGGCCTTGCCGGTTTCCGTATCGATGCGATCATCAACATCAAAAAAGACCTTGCTTTTCCTGACTATGAACCGGACGGACCGGATGGCATGGCCGCCTGCTGGAAAATGGTCGAAAACGTTGACGGTGTAGGAGAATTCCTTGAAGATCTGAAGAAAAACACTTTTCAGAAATATGATGCTTTCACCGTTGGTGAAGTATTCAATATGAAAGCTGATGAACTTGGTCAATTTATTGGAGATAACGGACATTTCTCCACAATCTTTGATTTCTGTGCGCATTCCCTCAGCGATGGTGCTCATGGCTGGTACGATGCACCTCATGTAGATTTCAAAACATGGCGTGATACAATTCTGAGTTCTCAGATCAATGTCCAGAAATATGGACTGGAAGCAAATATCATCGAAAATCATGATGAACCCCGCGGTGTATCCCGTTTTCTTCCGGAGTATGCCCAAACGCCTGTCGGTGCCAAAATGCTCGGTACCGTAAACATCCTGCTCCGTGGAATTCCGTTCATTTATCAGGGACAGGAAATCGGAATGCAGAATGAAATCTGGAACGACATTCATGATTACAATGATATCAGTACGATCGATCAGTATAAGCTCGCAAGAGAAGCAGGTTTAAGTGATGCAGAAGCTCTGGAAGTATGCGGCAAAATGAGTCGTGATAACGCAAGAACCCCTGTACAGTGGAATGCTCAGGTGAATGCCGGATTTACTACAGGCACACCATGGCTCAAGGTTCACTCTGATTATAAAGAAATCAACGTCGCAGCTCAGGAAAAGGATCCGGATTCCGTATTAAATTACTACCGTAAACTGACTACCATCCGCAAGGCTCCAGAATACAAAGAAGTCTTTACTTACGGCAAAACAGTTCCTGCATATCAGGATAGCGAAACAGTTATGGCATATTATCGTGAGACGAAATCACAACGCGTTCTCGTCGCCGCCAACTTCGATCGCGAAGCCGTTTCCACCAAACTTGAATATCCGGTAAAAAAAGTGCTTCTGTCCAATCAGAACCGCACCGATTGCCCGGAAGGAATGCTGAAGCTCGACAGCTGTGAAGTAATTGTGCTGGAATGCGAGAAATAAACCAATTTCACTAAGGGACTGTGCATGTATTATGTACAGTCCCTTCTGGCTGCAGGCACTGGATCGGATGACTGAGCCATTCCCAAATACTTTCTTCATAGCCTGTTTTTTCTCCAATACTGAAAAAATGCCTCTTCCTGATCTGAACGAATTCCATACTTTCTCCTTGCTATATAGAACTTTGATTTCCAGATAGATGTCTGTACCGGAATTGCTACTATATTATGATGGCGTATAATATCCATATATGGCAAAACAGAAATTCCGACTCCATTCTCTACAAGCCCTGTAATAACTTCAAAAATAAAAAAGAGCGCATTCTATAACAGCCTTTCGACTGATATGAATTCGCTCTCCTCTCACAGCTTCACTTTCCAATTACTTGTTTAACATGTGTTTACCATAACATGTTGCACAAATTATTGCGAGTAATTTTCATAAAAATATACTTTTTATACAAAGTATACATTTCACCTATTTGTGTTATGTATATTTTTCTTCTTTCTGGACTTGCGGACGATCTTTCGAATCAGGGATACCACAAGAACAATTATTATAATAATGATCAGGCCGATACATACTATGATTGCGGTAAATTTATTCGGTTTTTTCACCAGATCAAGTATATTTTTGCTGTCATCCACAACCTTACGATCATGGGTTGTCGCATAGTATTCAGATACATTTGCAATGCCATCTCCATCTGCATCATCAAAAGACTGCATATATCTTGCGATCGCATCCCAGGCTTTCAGCTCCTTATCGCCTTCCATGACTGCATGATCTTCCAGATTTTCAATTGGATTTCCGTCTTTATCCTTTGGCTCAAGAGACAGAAGTCCGTAAGACATTTTCATTACAGAACCTAACATCTGTCCGGTGTACAGATCTGTTACAACATGATACAGCTTATCATCCTCAATCTCTGTCCTTTCTCCATCTGCTCTGGTCAGATAGCAGTCTGTCACTTTATTCAGGATCATTCGATGCGGGTTGTATGTAAAATTCAGGCCACTGCAGTATAATCTTGCAGTCGTCATAAAATCAGAAATAGAGGCGTCCACTTCAGCCACCAGCTTCAGTTCTTTTCCTGTCAGGTATGCGTTGATCAGAGGATATCCGGCTACTCCGTCTTTGCCAATTCCAAGTGAAAATGAATTGTATACATCTTCTACGGTAATATCACCCTTTGTATACGTGTCACGTACAGTCCCACTCGGTACAACCGCTACATCTACCGGGTCTCCATCATAATACTCTGAATTTTCCACAGCATATACGTAGGCATCTGCCATGATATCCCCAAGATTCAGTTCTTTATGCTCTGTGCCCATTTCCTCCAGGCTGTTAAATTCCACATCGTTCTGCGCAAGAACTTCTTTTCTTGTATAACCAAAGTCTGCAAGGTAATTCGTATCCACCGTGTCCATCAATGCGTCGATGCGCTCCTGTGTTGCCTTGTCGGCTTTTACATCCTCGGATACAGGAATCAGCTCATAAGAGCTCAGATCCCAGCGTCCGTCAGAATTCTGCGTCATCGAAAGAGAGCCAAGATTTCTTCCGTATTCACCACAGGATACAATATAGGTATTTCCGTGCTGGATTGCCTCCTGCAGCTCTGAATGTGTATGTCCACTGATGATCAGATCAAGATCCGGAACCGCCTTGGCAAGGAGTTCGTCCTCCGACTTGCTTTCATCTTCCCAGGTTCCACCATGAGAAACACAGGCGATCATGTCTGCTTCTTCGTTTTTCTTGATTTCTTCTACTGTTTTCTTAACGGCCTCAACAGGATCCTTGAAGGATAATTCACAGGTTGGTGCGCATTCCAGGGCATCTTTTCCGAAGACACCGACAACGGCGATCTTTACGTCACCTTTCTGTACCATTACATAGTCCTTCACACCATATGTTTCAAACGCTGACTGTATCTGTTTCTGGCCGTCGTTTAGCCCAGCCTTTTCCATGCTGTCCCAATCCACATTGCACACTACGATCTCAGGCAGTGTCTCTCCGGAGCTTTTGGCTGCCCTAAGCATGTTGGCAAGCCCCTGGGATCGATAGTCGAATTCATGATTGCCAAATGTAGTCACATCATATCCAAGATATCCAAGCATTCTAAGCTCCGCTGCCTCAGTATCATATACCGTCTGGATCAGCGTTCCCATTGAAAAATCACCGCCATCCAGTATGAGTGTATCTGGATCTTCTTTCTTTTTTTCATTAATCAGCGTCTTTATTTTTGCAAATCCGCCGACTTCTTTTTGTTCTCCATTTACGATCGTGGAAAAGCTGTCCAGGTGGGAATGCGTGTCATGAGTAAACAAGACATCTATCTGTTTTGTATCATCTGCTGCCTTCACCGTAACAGCCTGTGCAAGCGGCATAAGCATTGCAATGGTAAGCACGACCGACAAAATACTTTTCCGTAATATCATAGATTTCTCCCTTTCATCCATAACTTTCTGATATGATTTGAGTATACGTGATTGCCACCATGTTTGTCACGTATAATTGCGTTAGAATAAGACAAAGAAATCCTGTACAGAAACAGTTTTACTGCAGCCGTACAGGATTCTTCTAAATTCTTTTATTCTCTTTATTTTGCTCTTGCCATTGCTTCCTGATAATCTCTTGTGTCTGTGAAGATTTCTTCTTTCCACGGATTCTTTTTCTGAGCTTTCGCACGTTTCAGAATGTATGCAAAAATAAATACATTTACTGCGAAAGATATCACAGAGATCATTCCCTGTGCTGTAGGATTTGCTGTAGTTGGCATGGTGCTTCCCATAGCTGCTGCAATACCGCCTTCATCCTTGTCTTCTACAATTTCCATGCGATAGGACATCATTCGGTATCTTCATTGTTCTTTTCCCCACAATCTGTAACTTCCCAATATCCATTTTTAGGAGAACCATGTCGGACAAGAATACCAAATTCTTTTAATTTTTTAATATTGCTTTCTATATTTCGACTGGCAACGCCAATCTTTTCTGCTAATTTTGCTGCTGATAACTGGTTATTCTCCAAAAGTAACTTTACTATTTCCTGCTGAGTACTATTAAGCTCAACTATTCCATGTTTCTCCGATGTTTCTCCGATGTTTCTCCGATGTTTCTCCGATGTTTCTCCGATGTGTTTATTTTCTGAAGTCATCGGTAAAGAATTACGGAATAATTCTACTCGAAACATATTATCAAATTCTTGAAATTTTGGTTCTGGAAGTCCATATTCCTTCGCAGCATTAAGAATTCTTTTTACCCCACTACCCCATGCTTCTACCAGTCCCATCTGGCTAAAAATATTGGCAATTGCTTTATTTCGGATTTTAGAATGACCGTTCATGACTTCCTCGTATGTCAGTCCATTGTACAGTCCGCCCGGAGAAGTCACTTCCAGTCGATCATCATAAACCGCAACCTGAATGCAGGATTCATCCAATAAATTTCGATGACAGTGTGCATTGATAATCATTTCTCTGATTGCCTCTGGTGGAAGCTCATATTTTTCTTTTCTCACCAAACCATCAATTGTTGCCCCAAGTCTTATATTTCTCAGTACAAAATCCACTGCCTCTTCAATCTGCGTATAAATCGGTCCTGTAAATTCTCTCTTGTCCAGAAATACCGCCCGATCTGTTCCTTTAAAAACCGCACATTGGGTTTTAGAAAATGGAAAATAATCAGAAGTTAATAATGCATAGGCATTCGTTGCCAATAGCTGCCCCTCGCTTTGTTTCAGAATTTTCCAGTTAATGAGCTGCTCTTTCTTCACTGAACGTTCTGTCATTCCAGCTTTTTCCCGGAAGTTTTCAATGTTACTACAAAGCTTTTCTGTTGCCTCTTTTGAAACAGGATAGCCTACACAAGTAAGTTCATCCCAAGAAATTCTGGCCCCCTCCATTTCAAGTTCTCTAATCTTTTCTGGAAATGCCTGTCTGGATGTACCTGCCACACGAATATAGGTACCATTCTCTTTTCCTTTTGATTTCAGATAATATGGGCGATTCTTTCCAGCTTCTACGGACACAATAATAACCGTTTTTCCATCTATTGTCTGTGGTTCAATATCCGGAATAATCTGCGGCATACAAGAATCTGAAATAGCATTGGCAATTCCATCCATTAACTGAAATAATATTTCGTTTGTCACACCCACAATCTCGTGTGTTTTATCATCTATACCTACAATCAGCTTTCCGCCCTGAGTATTGGCAAAAGCTATGATTGTTTTCATGTACTTTTCACTTTTATCTGGTAAAGTGATTTTGTATTCAATATTTTTTGATTCTCCAGAAAATATTGTGCCTCTTGCCATTTTTCATACCCCATTTTTCATTATTTCTCGCACCACCGGTGCGATATTTTATTTTGCTAATTATATTGTACCCTATTATGAGTGTTAATCAAACATTTTTATTGACAACATTTATAATATTAAATTTCAGCAAATGAAATAATTAAAATAATAGCAGGCAATCTTATCGACTACCTGCTACGTAAAATGCCTTATACAAATTAGAAATTATTCGAATTCGGCAAGTCCAAAGATGTTCTTAAATATATTTGTTTAAGTTTTGTATCTTTTTAGCCGTTATTTTATTTCTATTGCATATATTATTTTGGCTCGCTGATTTTCTGTTGCCAATATGTTGCCAACTTCATTATAACTGATAGAGAACTTTTTGACAATTTTTTTCTGATTTCGAATATATTGTTCCTCATCAACATATATAATTATTATGAAGACAACAATTGCCCAAAACATGATTGAAATTATGAAACAACACAACAGGACAACTGTATGGTATGGGGATCTTGATTTAATTGAGGAATGTGCAAAAAAATCTCACATTCCTCATAAACATCCCCAGAATTTAATACAGCAAGTTTTAAATGCACTTGATAGATCTCCGGACTTTTCTAAATGCTATATTTTTTCTGATGTATCTGGCAGAAAAATAAAGTATCGATGTTTCAAATTAAAAAATTAATCATCCATTGAGCTTTCTAATTGTGAAAACATATCTATCAGTGGCTGTGATTGTTTATTTGCTGCTATATATTCATTATACGCTTTATACGCATTTTCAATTAATTCCTGATAGTATACTACTCTCGCATTCATCGGTTTTAAAATATTTGCTACCAACTCGCGATTTTCTATACTATCGTTATTATCAATAGGACGTCCCAAAACAAACAATATTTCAAATGAATAATTTGTCTGATATATAGCAGACAACACCTTGTTTAGCGCATCATGATATTTTTTTACCTGCTTAATCATTTCGCTCGTCGTTACAATCCTATCAGCTCTTTTTAATTCAATAATAATATGCTTTCCAGCGGTTTGTCTATATCCAACATCTAATCTTCCAGCCTTTTCCTCTGATGTCAAACTATTATACTCACTATTTAATGCATTTAAAACGGTAGTTTCCATATATTGTGTATTCTCCACACGTTCCCATGATGGATCTAATAACCATAAATGATTAAATAAGTGTGTCTGTATAACTTTTTCTAAAGCATTTTCATCTGTAATACTTTGAAAAACTTTTATTACCTCAATACGCTCTCTAATTATTTGATAATACAATGTTGCTTCTATTTCATCCAAACCAGTAAAAATATCTTTAAACACTTCAAAGTTCTCAGCCTCAATATTGTCAATTGCACTAAGGTGTTTAGCATATTTTAACTTTTCAAAAGCTAAAACACTAAATTTCAGTATTTCTTTTTTCTTATCGTCATCTGCTACTATCTGGTTAATTTTTCCAAACATTTTCTTTGCATATTTTTTATCATCACCCTGTAGACTTTTGCACCAAGTATCAATTACTGGTAATAGCTCTCTAGCCTTTTCTTCTCCAGACTCATTTCTTAACTCTGTCCATTTTCCCTGTATATATTTTAATTCATCTTGCACAAATTGTTTTAATGCAATAAAGCGTTCATCATCTTTTCTATATTCTTGTCTATTACTAGTAGCCATATCGTCTAGGGTATCATCATCAAAAAAGTCTGCATTAATTTCTCCAATTAAATACTTTGAGTACAATCCCCCTTCCGAATACTCTGAAAGAATATCTTCTTGTCCAAGTTTTCCTCTAACTAAAACTACAATTTTGTTCAAATTGTCTTCTCCGTCTTTTAGATCTCCTGATGCATCAACCGAGCCAATCCAACCTGTTATTTTATAATTTTCACCGTTGCATGAAATGATATTTTCTCTCTCTTCTTTATGTGATACATTTTCACAAAAATCAGCATACTTCTGGCTTTCATTTCCAAAATACCATATATAACTCAATTTATGAAAATAATCTCTATCACTAATAGACACCTCTTCTCCATTTACATAAACAGAAAATGAAAACTCTTTTCCTATAATACCAAATCGCCTTGCAACACGTTTTTTAATATATTCTGGAGTTAACGAAGTTGTCAATTTTTTCAATTTTCGTAATACTATTTTAGTTCCTGTCTCTTTAATGCAATCCTCTTCTACTTGCAATACCTCCGGATAATATTCTGATGAACTATTGCTATCTGAATGTTCGCTTTTAATGACATTTGCTATATCATCAATGTTCATCCTAAATCCGCTTATTTCAAAACATTTTCCCTCTGCTCCTGCTTTCCTAATCTCTTTTTTTGAAATTACTTCAACTTCTCGTGCAATTGAAAACATTGATAACTTTCCAATGCCTTTTCTTCCCATATATTTTCGATGATATATTTTTGATTCTAACGATTCTTCTCTTTTTTGATATCCAACATAAAGAAATTTATTATTAATATCGTCCGCACTCATTCCACATCCATCATCTTCAATAATAATCTGGTCTTCTGCAATCGTAATATCAACTCTTTTCGCATCCGCATCCCAGGAATTTGCCACGATTTCAGATAATACTGCTGGAATATTACTATATAGATTGATTCCTAAATGATTCAATACATTTAAGCTAAGAGACATTATAAATTTATTTTCCATAAAATTATCCCCCCTTCTTTATACTTTCGGATTTTCGCACATATTTTCTCTTCGTATAATGTTCTTTTATGCTAAGTCCAATTATTTCACCTAATCTCGGCGGAACTGCATTTCCAATCTGCCTTGATATATCTTTTATAACAACTGCTTCACCCTCAGGTAAAAATGAATAATTTTCCGGAAACGTCTGTATTATAGCTCCCTCTCTAAGTGTTAATGCTCGATCTTGCTCTGGATGTCCAAAACGCCCTGTCCCATATCCTGTAAATTGAGTTGTTATAGTAGGTGCCACATCTTCCCAACACATTCTTCCATAAACTGAAGTATATGTCTGACCTTTTTCTTTTTTATGACACTCTAGCATCAAATTTTCTGGCCAATCGTGCCAACTTCCTCCAGGTATAGAATGTTGTATACGTTGCAAATTCAATTCCGATAACCTTGATGTAATATGTAACCGATCAATCAAATTTTCCTCTCCAGCCCCAATTGGTGGCAAATTTCCAATTGCCTCTCTTACTGTTACTACTTGTTCATGTGTCGGTTTTATAAACACAATTTCTTTTTTCTTAGAGGCCAAAAGCAATAACCTTTTTCTTCTTTGAGGAACACCATAATCTGCTGCATTCACTATATTGTAAGTGACATTATATTTTAATCTTTTTAATGTATCTACAAAATCACAAAACACTTTTTCATTAACAAGTTCTGGTACATTTTCCATTGAAACAATATGCGGTTTCGCCTCTTCTACTAATCGTGCAAACTGATACAACAGTTTCCAATCTTTATGCTTAGATCGATCTTTTTTATCTTTTTGGTGTCTCGAAAAAGGTTGACATGGTGCACATCCTGCTAAAATTTTCACATCGTATCCACGCAGTAGTTTTCTAATCTCTTTTCCTGTTACTTCTTCAATATTTTTATTAATAAACAGTGAATGGTTATTATAAGTATATGGATATTCACATGTAGCATCAAGATCATATCCTGCTACAACATCAAGTCCTGCTTTTTCTAATCCACAGGTAAGACCGCCCACCCCGCAAAATAAATCTACCACACCAAATTTCAAGTCTCTCACCTCACTTCTGACATTTGTCATATCATTCATTCAAACTGTGATTATCTTTACTGCATTTTTCTTTATATTAATTAAGTCCAATACGATATCCAAGTTTAAACATATCTTTAATTATATCAACATCATTAATTCTATATCCATATTCGCCTCGATATACTTTATTTCGCGTAGCTTTGATAAAACTTGGATTATAATGCAAATACAATCTTAACTCTAATCCCCATTTATTTGCATCTTCTTCCAAAACAATAATGCCATTTGTGTTATTATTTATACTCGGGCTATACATTTCGTTATATTCTGTATAAAATTTTTTTAATCTTGATGGCTTACCCTCAGCTTCAATAAAAACATTATCTCTTGAATTTTTAATAAATTCGTCTAAATCACGTGCAATACTCATACTTTCTTCTCCTTCCAACCTATATCAAAGTTCTCAAAGTTCTATACAACTCTTTTTCATTTATTCTAGCATTCAAGACCTGTTTTCCAAGATATATTGATTCTTTATCACAAGTTTCAAAACATGATTTAATCCAATTTACTTTTTTATTTAATTTTAGATAATAAAATATATTTTTTGATGTATCATGACATAAAATAGCATACGGTATGGAATTTCCATCAAGATAATCGAAAAAATCTCTCTCCATCATAAATTGACTACTTCGACTATTCATATAAAACAAATGCATTTTCGAATTAATTTTAATTAACTTATATCCTTTATCTTCGTCAATTACTTTATATGGTATTTTCTCTTGCATTAACAATTTTTCTATCAATTTAACACCTCAAATTTTCGGGATTAATGTTCCAAAATCTATTGTATTTTTCGAAACATTCCATTTCCCCACTCTCATTTTTTTAATTTTCTTTCCAGATCCATAATCCAACAAATCCTCTCTGGCAAAGGAAATGATTAACTTGCTCAAGCTTCCCAGACCAGCAGACGATAATAAAAAAGCCTCTTCGGGATCTATTAACTTACAATATGCCCATAATTGCCCTAAATCTCTCAGTGTAAGTCTTGTTTTTTTTGCTTCAATAAAAAATAATTTTATATCCGCATTTTTCCTTGCAATTCCCAATACATCTATCTGAATGTCAACACCATTCGCAGCCTCATATACTATTCCATATCTAGATAATGCTCGATCAAGTCTTTCCTGAGATGTATCTACTGCAATTATATCATATCCTTTGTATTTGTCATTCAAATATTGCTCAAGCCAACCTCGCATCGGTTCATATAATTCATTTTCTAACATATTGAATCCTTTTTATATCCCATATCTTCTGCTATAGCAGTCCACGAATCATAATGTTTTCCTCTAATCACCTTCGGTATGAATTCATCATTTTCTCCTGGATGTAATGGTTTTTTCCTGTTTCGTGAAACCAATTCCCAATAATATCTATGAGTAACATCTGATAAATGTTTTTTTCGTTGAACCTCTATGTCAATTCTCTGTTTATCAGCAAAATAATCCAGTGCCTCTTGTTTATGAATAACCGCAAATCCAATTGGCTGATATTCCACCGCCCATACTTTAATCTGATGTTCTTTTTTCCAAAAGTCTGGCTTCCCTTGGTTATATTTTGTCAAATTTCCGTCTCTCATATTTGGATGTGCCCAATCTATATTTTGTACTGGCACATCTATACTCTTTAATAAATTTGCAAAATCTACTACCAACTCCCAATTATTAGGAATTTCAAAATATACTCTATAATTAGGCTCTTTGAATGCATAATTACTTCTACGAATGTATCCTGTTACATCGGCAAATCCTTTTACAAACTGCTTTCTTTCATCTGTTGTAAAATTAAATACTTCTGGTGATATTCTGATATTGTCTGCAGAAGTTGCATAACCTACATATCTCAATAGTTCTCTCATTAAGTAATCCTCATTTTGTTTCGTAAATGAAAGAATAGAAATATTAGGATTCTGAACAAATTTCAATGCTGTCCCCAACAATGGTTCCAAAATTTGTCTAATATCTGTAATACTTGCCTTTACATAAATTCCCACATCTTTTTGAAATTCAGTTTCCAACTTTTTGTGTGGAACATCAATAGATATTGTTGTTGCTGTCATTCCTCGTTGTATTTCACCATTTCCAGTAATCATACCAAGAAGGTATGCCATTTCTGTATTCATTTCTTTTACTCCTTTTTCAAACCAAAATACTCCGCAATCCTGTTAGCAATTGCCTCTGCTAACAAAGGTGGAACTGCATTTCCAATTTGTTTTCGTATATGTACTTTAGCTCCCCAAAAAACAAATTCATCATCAAAAGACTGAATTCTTGCAGCTTCTCTCGGAGTTATAGCTCTATTCAAAAATGGATGATTATTAGTACCGTTTGAAGAAGCATCAAATCTTGTATCAATAGTTGGAGAAACAGTATCCCATTTGAGTCTCCCCCATGTTGTTTTAAACTTCTGTTTTCCATGTAATTCCTCTGGCAAACATTCTTTTCCTTGCTCCGGAGGAATTAGCTTCAATTTGTCTATTGCTACTTGCTTATGATTTGAAGCCTTATGATTATAGAGTTTTGTGCTTTTACCTCTAATCTTTATTTGATATTCACTCTTAGGTTCTTTGATATAATCTTGTTCAAACGCCCCTTGCCCAGATTCTAAGTATGCTAAATCTTCTATAGCATCTCTAACTGTAACATATTTGTTTACAGTAGGCTTTGGCAACGAAATTGCTCCATGCTTAGAACAAATAAAAATAGCTCTTTCTCTTGACTGTGGCACTCCAAAATCTGCCGCATTAAGAATATCAAACTCAATTGTATATCCCAATTTCTTAACAGCTTTTACAATTTCGTCTTTGAACCATCCATTCGCTGATAATAATAGTCCTTTTACATTTTCAATTACAAATACATCCGGTTGCAATTTTTCAACCAAATCCAAATATTCTCTAAACAAAAAATTTCTCGGATCATCTAATCCAAGTTTTTTCCCCTTCATAGAATATCCCTGACATGGTGGGCCTCCCACTATCATATTTACACATTTTTTTCGTGACAAAGAAACAACTTTTTCTTTTACAGTAGCATCTGTTATATCTCCAACCAAAACTTCTGAACCAGGCATATTATTTTTAAATGTAGCAACAGCTTTCTCATCAAAATCCAGTGCAACCATCGTTTTAAAATATGGATTTTTATGCATTCCCCACGAAAGTCCGCCTGCTCCACAAAACAAATCAAGTATACGAAATTCATTTAATCCTGATATCATACTTTTCTCCTCTTTATAAGTATTCTCTTGAATAATTCTTTTCCATTTATTTTCGGCTTAAATAAATCAAATTCATTATCCGATCCATGATTTGCTTCGCCTATTATTTCAAATTGTAACTCATTGTGATATTTCAAATATGTTATTGGCACCCCCATTATTCCATTATAATCCATAGGGATATCCACAACCTTTTTTACATTAATTGCATCGTAATTATCATATTTAGGATAATCTTCCGGACGATAACATTTAGTCAATCTCAATTCTTCATGTCTTTTTCGCATATCAAGATTAGTTAACCACATAGCATTTCCTAAACTTCTCCACTTTTGCCCCGTTTCATCAACCCAAAATCTAGTTTTCCTAGGTTTTGTATCCGCCGGCACACGAAATTTCATATCTCCAAATCTATAACCAACCCATGCTTTATTTTCTTTAATGTATGGAAATATTTCTTTATAAGTTATTGCATTTTGATTTCCTATCAACAGATATTTTTTTTCATATTTAGTCAATAAAGCAAACAATTCTGAAAAAAGACTAAACGGCGGATTAGTGCAACAGATATCACATTCTTTCATATATTTAATACACTCTTCCGTCCGAAAATCTCCAGAACCAGACAATCTCTTAACAGTCCCTTTCCTTTGCAATACTTCTTTTATTACATCATCACTTACTTCCTCTCCAATCTCTCCAGGCATTTCATCTATAACAAATACATATCCATTTTTTAAATTTATTGGTTCTCCTAAATTATCAAATAAATTTAAAGACAATTGTACATTATCTTTGATTTGATCAATTTTTGATCCCGAATATGAAGTGCATATTAATCTTCTTAAATTTAATTCATTAAAGTGACGCAAAAAATAATAACAAAAATTTGATTCATACGGATCATCGCAATTACATAATACAATTTTCTCTTTAAATTGTTCCTTATAATGACATACTTCCTCTTCAATAGTTTCATACGTAGTATACCATTCATCTGTATTATCTGATGAATATTTGGCACTATTTAGTATTGAATTTCCTGATTTATATATCTGATCTGTTTTTTCTACTTTCACTGTATGTTTCATGATAATGTCCTCTTCCAAAAGCAGCTATCCTATTTTTCCCTCAATTCTTTAAGTTTTCTTTGCTTTTCTCTGTAATCGCAAAAATAAGAATTTAATGCCCTTTCTACCACAATTGTTTTTGTTTGTCCTGCATCCGCACATATTTCATTTAATTGCTCATAAATTGAATTTTCTATGCAAACATTTAAATATGTTCCATTCTTTTTTGCTCTAGCCATTCTATATTACCTCTTACAAATCAACTTAAAATGTTTCATATAATTTATACCACAAACAACTACTTGATTCAACTGATTACTACTTGTTATTATACTACAATATTTCCCCAATTTTCCTCTAATATTATTGGAATTTTTCTATAAATAAAATGTTTTCCTACTTTTTAATAATATACAATTTCTTTTACCACAATCTCCTCCGCACATGCCCGGATATTATTCATTCTCCCAACCCATGCCATCTGATTCTGCATCTTCAGTTCTTCCGTCACTCCCTGCTTTTCTTTCATCTGCTCCACCAGTCTCTCCATCATCTGATTACACTCCTCGTCAATCTGATGCAAATGCTCATTCAACTTCCCGGCAAGCACCAGTTCCAGATATAATCCTTTCCGATGATCTTTCAAATAAGTTTTTCTCAACATTCCATACTTCCCAATCGGATACTCTGTCTCTTCCGGGAGGTACAGGTCTGGATAATACAGACCGT
>ERZ1673697.98-NODE-98-length-132739-cov-9.290615_pt1 | contig 132739 bp, 123 predicted proteins | sample MGYA00580227_ERZ1673697 | MGnify/ENA primary metagenome ERZ1673697 (study PRJEB41218, sample SAMN15661759) | gut metagenome | host: Homo sapiens | place: Canada: London | collected 2015-08-20/2019-03-30 | study: EMG produced TPA metagenomics assembly of...
GCCGCCGTTGCCGCCGCCGTTATCGCCGCCGTTGTTGCCGCCGCCGCCGTTATCGCCGCCGTTATCGCCGCCGTTGTTGCCGCCGCCGTTATCGCCGCCGTTGTTGCCGCCGCCATTATCGCCGCCGTTATCATTGCCCTCGCCGAGGATGACAACGATATTGATGTAGTGCAGACCGAAGTTCGTGGCAAACGCCTTGATGGTATTCGTGCCCTCGACATGGATGCCTGTGCCGCCGGGGTAGGTGATCCCGCCGACGCCGACGATGGTGGCCTCCTGAACATCGGCATCAATGCTCCAGTCGTAGACATAGTGGTTGGTGCAGGTGATGGTCACGGGGGACCATGCCGTCACTTCCATGCCGGCGTGATAGGGCTTCGTGTGCGTGCCGAGCGCGTCCGTGTAGGTCACGGAGAAGGCCGCATCGTGGTCATAGTCGCGCAAGACTGTCAAAAACAGGTGCGTTCTCACGCCCGCCACGTTGCCGGCCGCCGCCGGAGTCGTGCCGAACGAAAACAGCGACAGCGTGAATGCCAGCAAGAAGATGCCAATCATGAGTGCCTGCTTGCGATGAGTTGCTTTTTTCATGTTGATTACATCCGCCTTTCACATTAGCTGGTGATCGATAAAAAGAGATCGCGAGGGAGTGCGGGGGAACGGTTGCTGTGGGTGAAAATTGCATTGTTTACAGTCTATTCATAAAATAACACATTGATAATCGCTCGTCAATAACTACAATGCATGAGATGCGGAAAATGTTGCATCATTTTGCAAATGTGCCAATTTTTTTCCCGTTTGCGCATTTTTTTCACAGAGCGGCGCCATGTGTCCGGCAGCGGTGCAGCGAGTGAAAAAAAGCATCGGATCAAAAGCGCAGAAATCCCATAAATTAGGTTTGACAATCGCCGGGCGGAGTGTTAACATTACGGAATGCTGATTAACGGGGTTAACAAAAAGGAGGCGGCATCATGGAATTGCAGCGACTGACCGAGGAATTGCTGCAGACGGTTACTTCTTTGAACCGGTCCTGCATTCCGCAGAGCGTCCAGGAGCACCTGAAGGGCGAAAACTTCCTGCTGAGCTATCTCAATGAGCACGGCGGACGCAGCACGCCGGGCGCGCTGCGGGAGGTCCTGGGCGTGAGTGCGCCGCGCACGGCTGCGATGCTGCGTGCGTTGGAGGAAAAGGGGATGCTGCGCCGCTGTGCAGATGACAGTGACCGGCGCCGCGTTGTGGTGCAGCTGACGGAGTTCGGCCGCACGTCAACAGAGCAGATGCGCATCACGCTGCATGCGCATGTGCGGTGCGTTTTGGAGCAGCTGGGCGAGCAGGATTCCCGCGAGCTGATTCGCCTGCTGGGCCGCATCACGGAGATCGAGGCGGGCACTTGACCGAACAGGTGCGCGTTTGCATGGATAAGGAGACGGATTTATGAAGAAATATATTCAGGAACATAAATATGTGCTGCTGGTGTTGTATTTGCCCATTTATCTGATCTGGTTTGCGCTGGTCGAGCGCATGGTGCCCTCGACGGAGGGGTGCTTCGTGTCGTACCTGCCGCTGGATGATAAGATCCCGTTTTTGCCGGGGTTCATTCTGGCCTATGTGCTCTGGTACCCGTTTTTGATCGTTCCGGTCGTTGTGACGCTGCTCAAGGACGATCGCCGCGCGTTCATCCGCTATGCGGCGTTTATCATTGCCGGCTTTTCCATCTCGCTGACGATCTGCATGATCTGGCCGAACTGCCAGCTGCTGCGCCCGTCCGTAGTGGACACGAGCACGCTGTGCGGCTGGCTGGTCAACGCGATCTATTCGGCCGACACGCCGACGAATGTCCTGCCGAGTATGCACGTGGTCGGCTGCATGGCCGTGCTGGCTGTGACGTTTGACAGCAAATATTTAAAAAAGGTGCGCATCCCGGCGGTCATCATTGCCGTTGCGATCTGCTCGGCCACGGTGTTTGTCAAGCAGCACTCCATTTTGGATGTGTTTGCGGCGCTTGCGCTGTCGCTGGTGCTGTATCTGATCATTTACGTAGCGGCACGCCGGGCTGTGGACCGGCGTCAGCCGTCGGCTGCCGCCTGAGAGAAACCGAACAGAGAAATGGATAAGCGAGGATAAATATGAGCGACCCGAAGATTCTGAAAAAGATGGAGCAGGAAAACCAGAAGTACAAACCGAAGCCGGCGGTCGTGGCCGTCTACTGGATCCTGCGTCTGATCGTCATCGGCGTCATGGTCATGACGATCATCCATAAGAACTATGAGAGCACATTCGTGTGTGTGCTGGTGCTGATCTTGTTCATGCTGCCACGGTTCGTGGAGCGCAACTTCCGCATCGAGCTGCCGAGCACGCTGGAGATCATTATCCTGATCTTCATTTTCGCCGCCGAGATCCTCGGCGAGCTCAAGAGCTATTTCATCACCTACCCGCACTGGGACTCCATGCTGCACACGACGACGGGCTTCATCAGCGCGGCGTTCGGCTTTGCCATGGTGGATCTGCTCAACCGCAACAAATCGCAGCATTTTAAGCTCTCGCCGGTGTTTCTGGCGCTGGTGGCGTTCTGCTTTTCCATGACGGTCGGCGTGCTGTGGGAGTTTTTCGAGTTTTCGATGGACTACCTGTTCCACATGGATATGCAGAAGGACACGATCATCCACTCCTTCGCCTCCGTGACGCTCGACCCGACGAACAACAATATTCCCATTCTGGTGGATAACATCACGGATGTGGCTGTCAACGGCGAGTCGCTCGGTCTCGGCGGCTATCTGGATGTGGGCCTGTATGACACGATGCAGGATCTGTTCGTCAACTTTGTCGGCGCGTTCACGTTCAGCGTCATTGGCTATTTCAGCGCCAAATCCGGCAACAACAAGATCGCCAAGCAGTTCGTGCCGGTGGTCCTGCCGGAGGCGTCAAAGGCAGAAAGCGAACCGGAGCAAAAGCCGGAAGCGACAGAATAAAAGCAATCCCCGCCGGACGCAGGCAGCGTCCGGCGGGGAATTTGTTTGGTTCAGAAGCGGAACTCAAAATCCAGATCGTAGATGCTCACCGTGTCGCCCTCCTCGATGCCCATGGCCTCGAGCCGGTCAAACAGGCCGGACTGGCGCAGCACGCGGTCAAAGTACATCCGCGACTCGTAGTCGCCGAAGTTGATCGTACCCATGAGCCGCTGCAGCCACGGCCCCTCGACGACCCAGAGATCGTCAAAGTGGCGGATTTGCAGCTCGTCACTCGTGCCGACCTCCGGCTCGGGCGGAACGTAGTCGGCCTCGTACGGCGGCATCGGCGGGATCTCGGCGAGCTTTGCCGCGCACGCCTGAATGAGCTCGCGCGTGCCGGTGTGGGCGGCGGCGCTCATCTCAAAGAATTCGTAACCCTGCGCCTCGACGTGCGCGCGCAGGCGGTCAATGTTCGTGCGGTCATCGCCGAGCAGGTCGCACTTGTTGGCGGCGACGATCTGCATGCGCGAGGCCAGTACGTCGCTGTAGGCGCACAGCTCGGCATTGATGGCCTCAAAGTCTTTGACCGGGTCGCGCCCCTCACTGCCGGAGACGTCCACCAGATGCACCAGCAGGCGGCAGCGGTCGATGTGGCGCAGGAAGTCGTGACCGAGGCCGGCGCCGTCGCTCGCGCCCTCGATGATGCCCGGAATGTCCGCCATGACGAACGACGAACCCTCCGACACGTACACGACGCCCAGGTTGGGGAAGAGCGTCGTGAAGTGGTAGTTTGCGATCTTCGGGTGTGCCTTTGACACTACGGACAGCAGTGTGCTCTTGCCCACGTTCGGGAAGCCGACGAGGCCCACGTCTGCCAGCAGCTTCAGCTCGAGCAGGATCGTGTGGCTCTCGCCCGGCAGGCCGGGCTTGGCAAAGCGCGGCACCTGCCGCGTCGGCGTGGCGAAGTGCTGGTTGCCCCAGCCGCCGCGCCCGCCGCGCGCGGCCACGAACGGCTCGCCCGAGGACATGTCGTGCATGATCGCGCCGCTGTCCGCGTCGCGCAGCAGGGTGCCGCGCGGCACGCGGATGTGCAGGCTCTGGCCCACACGGCCGGAGCAGCGCTTGCCCTGACCGTCGGCGCCGTTGGCGGCCACGTATTTGCGCTTGTAGCGAAAATCCATGAGCGTGGACATGTTGTCATCCACTTCAAAGACGATGTCGCCGCCGCGCCCGCCGTCACCGCCGTCAGGCCCGCCGGCAGCCACGTATTTCTCGCGGTGGAAGGTCACCGCGCCGTTGCCGCCGTCGCCCGCGCGCACGGTGATGGTCACTTTATCAACAAATGGCGAAGCCATGGTCATTCCTCACTTTCGTTGCCGGGCAGCCCGGCGGGGGATAAGAAAAACGGGGCGGGCGCGATGCCCACCCCGTTTGCGATTACTGTGCGATCTCCTCGTAAACAGAGACCTGCTTGCGATCCTTGTCCTTGCGCTCGAACTTCACGACGCCGTCCACGAGGGCGAAGAGCGTGTCGTCCTTACCCTTGCCGACGTTGATGCCGGGGTGGATCTTCGTTCCGCGCTGTCTGACGAGGATGTTGCCGGCCAGAACAAACTGACCGTCGGCTCTCTTGGGGCCAAGGCGCTTCGACTCACTGTCGCGGCCGTTCTTGGTGGAACCCATGCCTTTTTTATGTGCCATTTCGAATTACACCTCCATGTGTCAAAATCAGTTGCGGAAATCAGGCCTCGATCTTCGTGATCTCGACCTTGGTGTAGGGCTGTCTGTGGCCCTGTGTTCTGCGATAGCCTTTTTTCGGCTTCATCTTGTAGACGCGGATCTTTTTGCTCTTGCCGTTTTTGACGACATTGCCGGAAACGACGGCGTTTTCCACCACGGGGGTGCCGAAAACAGCCTTGTCCTCGTCGATGACAGCCAGAACGCGGTCAAACTTCACAGCCTCGCCGGCCTCGACATCCAGCTTCTCGACGAAGATGACGTCGCCCTCGGCCACGCGGTACTGCTTACCGCCGGTAACGATGATAGCGTGCTTCAAACTCGTTGCACCTGCCTCTCTGTAGAGTCTCGCTCTTGTGGGCGGGAGGCATGCCTCCGCTTGGTACCCACTCAATGCGGCCTTGACAGTTTATCATCCCGGACAGGTTTTGTCAACGGTTTTTCCCGGGTCATGGCGAAGTTTTTTGCGGAAAAATGCAGGGTGGATATTATATAATGTAGTATGCCCCGCTTTGAACGAGAAAAACCACGGCGCTGATCTCAGCGCCGTGGTTTTGTGTCCCGGGAAACTCAGCCGCAGATGGCCTTCGTGTCGCGGGCGATGACGAGCTCCTCGTTCGTCGGGATGACGAACACCTTGACCTTGGAGTCTGGGGTGGAGATCATGATGTCTTCGCCGCGCTTACTGTTGGCGACCGGGTCGATCTTCACGCCCAGATAGCCGAAGTACTCGGCGATGGCGGCGCGGGAGGACTTGCTGTTCTCGCCGACGCCGGCGGTGAAGATGATGGCATCGACGCCGTTCATGGCCGCGACGTAGGAGCCGGCGACTTTGGCGACCCAGTAGTGGAACATGTCGAGCGCGAGCTGGGCGCGGTCGTTGCCCTCGGCAGCGGCGGCGTCAAGATCGCGGAAGTCGGAGCTGACGCCGGAGACGCCGAGCACGCCGGACTTCTTGTTGAGGATGTTGAGCATTTCGTCGATGCTGATGCCGTACTTGTTCATGATGAATTGGATGACACCGCTGTCGAGATCGCCGCAGCGGGTGCCCATCGGCAGGCCGACCAGCGGGGTGAAGCCCATGGACGTGTCGACGCACTTGCCGCCGTCGATCGCGCAGATAGAGCTGCCGTTGCCCATGTGGCAGGAGATGAGCTTGAGCTCTTCGATGGGCTTGCCCATGAGCTCGGCGCAGCGGGCGGACACGTAGCGGTGGCTCGTGCCGTGGAAGCCGTAGCGGCGGATGCCGTCGTTCTGGTAATATTCATAAGGGATGGCATACATATAGGCCTTGCCGGGCATGGTCTGGTGGAACGCAGTGTCAAACACGGCGACCATCGGCACGTCGTCGCCCATGACGGCGCGGCAGGCGTTGATGCCGGTGATGTTGGCGGGATTGTGCAGCGGGGCAAACGGCGTGCACTCCTCGAGGGCGGCCATGACGGCGTCGTCGATCTTGACGGAGCAGGCAAACTTCTCGCCGCCGTGGACGACGCGGTGACCGACAGCGTCGATCTCTTTCATGGAGGTGACCACACCGTACTCGGCGCTGGTCAGCTTGTCGATGACCGCGGCGATGGCTTCGGAGTGGGTGGGCATCGGCAGGTCTTCGTCAAAGACCGGCTTGCCGCCGATGAGCGGGGTGTGCTTGAGGTGGCCGTCGATGCCGATGCGCTCGCACAGGCCCTTGGCCAGGACGTGCTCGGTCTCCATGTCGATCAGCTGATACTTCAGGGAAGAGCTGCCGGCATTGATGACAAGAATTTTCATAGTCAGATTCCTTTCTCATATAAAATATTGTAATTTTCATAAAATCACAGTATTATGATGCCATAACACTCTTATTGTAATCATTTCGTTGGAAAACGCAAGTATTTTTCGAAAGAAGGTGCAAAAATGGGCAATGTTATCGGCATCGTTGCAGAGTATAACCCGTTTCACAACGGTCATGCGCGGCTCATCGAGCAGACGCGCGCGCGTCTGGGGGCGGCCTGTCCGGTCGTGTGCGTCATGTCGGGCGACTTTGTGCAGCGCGGCAGCCCGGCGGTGTATGCCAAGTTTGCGCGCGCGGAGGCCGCCGCACGCTGCGGGGCGGATCTGGTGCTGGAGCTGCCGCTGCCGTGGGCGCTGTCGTCGGCGGAGGGGTTTGCCCGCGGCGCCGTGGGGCTGCTGGGCAGTCTCGGCGTGGTGACGCATCTGAGCTTCGGCAGCGAGTGCGGCGAGCTGGAGCCGCTGCAGCGGGTGGCCGAAGTGCTGCTAGATCCGCTGCTGGGCGAGGACCTGCGCGCCGAGCTGCAGTCCGGCATCCCGTTTGCGGCGGCGCGGCAGCAGGCGGTCGCGCGGCGTGTGGGCGCACTGGCGGAGCTGCTGCAGGCACCGAACAATATTCTTGCCGTGGAGTATCTCAAGGCGATCTTTGACCAGCGGCTCGATCTGCATCCGCTGACGATCCTGCGCACCGGCGCGCAGCACGACCGTCCGGCGGAGGGGAATGTGCGCTCGGCGAGCGAGCTGCGTACGCGCATCGGCGCAGGGGAGAATGTGTCCGCCTTTCTGCCGAAAGCAGCGGCGGAGATCAGCGCACGAGAAAAAACGCTTGGCCGCGGTCCGGTGCTGCCGGATGCGCTGGAGAGCGCGCTGCTCTCGCGCCTGCGCATGCTGCCGCAGACGGTATACAACGCGCTGCCCGGCGCGTCCGAGGGGCTGGGCAACAGCCTGTACCGCGCCGCACACGAGGCGCCGACGCTCGACGGTGTGCTGGCGGCGGCGAAATCCAAGCGCTATGCGCTCTCGCGCATCCGGCGCATGACGATGTGCGCGGCCCTCGGCGTCACCGCCGGCATGGACACGGGCACGCCGCCGTATGCACGTGTGCTGGCCATCGGCGCGCAGGGCAGGGAGCTGCTGCGCGCGATCGATACGCGTGCGTCGGTGCCGCTCATCACGAAGCCGGCCGCCGGACGGAACCTGCCGGGTGCCGCCGGAGAAATCTTTGCCCTGACGGCGGATGCACACGATCTCTACGTGCTCGGCTGCCCCGCCAGAGAGGAGCGCCGCTGCGGCGGCGACTGGCGCACGAGCCCGTTTGTGCTGTGACCGGCATTGTGCGCAAAGTATTCGAAATTTTAATGTGAATATTTCGTGAATTTGATATTGCAATTTTATAAAAAGGATAGTATAATCTTTGCATATTCATTTGAAGGACAAATGTCCGCGCGCTGCGGACAACGTCCGGAGAAGAAATGATTGGAGGAAATACAATGAAAAAAGCGATTGCTCTGCTGCTCGCTCTGGTCATGGTGTTCGCGCTGTGCGCCTGCGGCGGCGGCGACAAGAGCACGGCCGACAACGGCGAGAAGGTCGTTAAGATCGGCGTGTTCGAGCCCGCCAGCGGCGACTCCGGCGCCGGCGGCAAGAAGGAAATGCTCGGCATGCAGTATGCCAACCAGGAGACCCCGACCGTCGAGATCGGCGGCGAGACCTACAAGGTCGAGCTCGTCTACTCCGATAACGGCTCCGATTCCGCGAAGGCTGTCTCGGCGGCTTCCAAACTCGTCAATGAGAAGGTCTCCATCGTGCTCGGCTCCTACGGCTCCGGTGTGTCCATCGCTGCGTCCGACACGTTCAAGCAGGCCGGCATCCCGGCTGTGGGCGTGACCTGCACGAACCCGAACGTCACGGCCGGCAACAGCCACTACTTCCGCATCTGCTTCCTGGATCCGTTCCAGGGCACCGTCCTTGCCAACTACGCTTCTTCCGAGCTCAAGGCCGCGAAGGCCTACTGCCTCGGCGAGAACGGCAACGAGTATGACCAGGGCCTGGTCACCTTCTTCAAGCAGGCGTTTGAGAAGGCCGGCGGCACGGTCGTCACCGACTCCTTCCCGAAGGATAACTCCGACTTCAGCTCCTACCTGAACAAGGCGAAGGATCAGGGCTGCGACGTTATCTTCGCGCCCGTGTCGATCGCATACTCCACGCAGCTCGTCTCTCAGGCGGCTTCCCTGAACATCGGCATTCCGTTCCTCGGCTCCGATACGTGGGATGACAACATGGTCCTGCAGGCTGCCAAGGGCACCAGCGTCCAGGCGTTTGTCTCCACCTTCTACGCAGAAGGCGGCAACAAGACCTTCGACGACGGCATCAAGGCCTATATCAACGGCAATGCCGACGCCAAGACCACCAACGGCGGCGACGATACCATCTCCGCAGTGACGGCCATGGGCTATGACGCTTACTATGTTGCGCTCGAGGCGCTCAAGGCTGCCGGCTCCACCGATCCGGCCAAGGTCATGGAAGCGCTGCCCGGCGTGACCTATGACGGCGTGTCCGGCCACATCGCCTTTGACGAGACCGGCGACGCGATCCGCGACACCGCTTATATCAAGACCATCGACTCGGCCACCAACACGTGGAAGTTCGTGACGCAGCAGAAGGCTTCCTGAGCTTCTGCATTGGTCTGAGATCCAAAAATCCGGGGGGAGCTTCGGCTCCCCCTTTGGGATTTTGAGCCGCTGCGAAAGCTGCGGAAGCTCCGCGGTTTTCGCGGCGGCTGAATGTCCGCATTCGTAAACGATAGAGAGGGAAACAGATGGAATTTCTAGTCGCACAAATTTTATCCGGCGTTTCGCTGGGCGGCCAGTATGCCCTGATCGCCATCGGCTATACGATGGTCTACGGCATCCTGCGTCTCATTAACTTCGCCCACGGCGACGTGTTCATGTGTGCAGGCCTCATGATGGTCTTCATGTGTGCGTCCCTGCCGGTGTACGTATCCATTCCGCTCATGCTCGTGCTGACGGTCCTGCTCGGCTTCGTCATCGAGCGCGCGGCCTATAAGCCCCTGCGCAGCGCGCCGCGTATGTCCGTCATGATCTCGGCCATCGGCGTGAGCTACCTGCTGCAGAACGTGGCACTGTATGCCACCGGCGGCCAGCCGCAGACGTATCCGTCGCTGCCGTTCGTGTCCGGCACGGTCACGATCCTCGGCGCAGCCACGCACTGGGTCACGGTCATCACGCCCGCGCTCGTGATCGTGCTTGTGCTGCTGCTGCAGTGGCTCATCAACCACACGAAGATTGGCATGGCCATGCGCGCGGTCGCGAAGGATTTCGAGACCAGCCAGCTCATGGGCATCAAGATCAACAAGGTCATCTCCGTGACGTTTATCATCGGCTCGTTCCTGGCGGCCGTCGGCTCACTGCTGTATTTCACGAACTACCCGACCGTCATCCCGACCTCCGGCGCCATGCCCGGCCTGAAGGCGTTCGTCGCGGCGGTGTTCGGCGGCATCGGTTCGATCCCCGGCGCCGTGATCGGCGCGTTCATCATCGGTATCTGCGAAACGCTCATCAAGGGTACCAGCATGACGGTGTTCTCCGATGCGTTCACGTTCGCGCTGCTGATCGTCGTCCTCGTGGTCAAGCCCACCGGCCTGTTCGGTGAAAAGGCCACGGACAAAGTCTGAGAGGGGGGGATCACTGTGCTGAAAGCGAAAGACAAAGAAGCGCGCCGCGGCAATCTGATCACCTTTGCTATCGTGCTCGCGCTCACGCTCGTGACGATGGTGCTGGAAAACGTTATGTCTCCCGGCTCCCTGCTCTTTACGGTCATCAAAAAGGGTGCGGTGTACTCGCTCGTCGCCGTGTCCATGAACCTGCTCAACGGCTTTACCGGCCTGTTCTCGCTCGGTCAGGCGGGCTTCATGCTCCTCGGCGCGTATGCCTACGCGATCTTCATGATCCCGGATGCCGCGCGTGATGGCGTGTATTACCTCTTCGAGGGTTCGAGCATCCACTTCTCCTTCCAGGAGATGTTCCAGCATCTGTTCGGCGCCACCGGCTTCGGCGGCGGCGTGAGTCTGGTGCTCGGCGTGCTCGTGGCCATCATTTTCGCGGGCCTGGTCGCCGCGTTCTTCGCGTATCTGATCGGTCTGCCGGTCCTGCGCCTCAAGAGCGACTATCTGGCCATTGCCACGCTCGGCTTTGCCGAGATCCTGCGCGCCATTTTCCAGTGGCAGACGCTCGGCAAGGTCACCAACGGCGCCAATATTCTCAAGGGATACCCGACATTTGCGGATTTCAACATCACGAATGCTTCCGGCAAGGTGCTCTTCCGCCTGAGCGCGGTCGTGCCGATCCTGCTTGCCGGTATCTGCATCTTCCTCATCGTCCTGCTCATCAATTCGTCCTACGGCCGCGCGTTCAAGGCCATCCGTGACGATGAGATCGCGGCGGAGGCCATGGGCGTGAACCTTGCCAAGCACAAGAGCCTGTCGTTTGTCATCAGCTCGTTCTTCGCGGGCGTGTCGGGCGCGCTCTTTGCCATGTTTGCCACGACCGTGCAGGCCAAGGTGTTCACCTCGGCCATGACATATGAGATCCTGCTCATCGTCGTCATCGGCGGCATTGGCTCCGTCTCCGGCAGCTGCATCGCCTCCTTCCTGTACATTGCGTGCTCCGAGTGGTGGCTGCGCTTCCTCGACAACGAGGCGTATATCGGCGCGTTCAAAGTGCCGCTGCTGCGCAATGGTTTCCGTATGGTCGTGTTCTCGATCATCATCATGATCGTCGTGCTCTTCTTCCGCAAGGGCATCATGGGCGAGCGCGAGCTGCCGGATCTGTTCCGCAAGCGAGCGAAAAAGGCAAAAAAGAACGTAGTTGAGGAGGGCGAAGCAGATGAGTAAAGACATCCTCAGCGTGGAAAATATCACGATGCAGTTCGGCGGCGTCGTGGCGGTCAATAACCTGTCGCTGCACATCCCCGAGGGGCAGATCGTGGCGATCATCGGCCCGAACGGCGCCGGCAAGACCACGGCCTTCAACTGCATCACCGGCGTGTATGAGCCGACGAACGGCCTCGTCAAGTTCCTTGATGAGCCAATGGTCCGCAACCATCCGACCGGCAAGATGAAAAAGCTCTACAAGGGCGAAAATCCGCTGCTCTACACGGCGGAGTATCACCCGGACGACGAGACGAAAGAGCAGATGCTCGCGCGCGACCCGCTGGCCGGGACGGGCAAGATCGTCTCGCCGACGCCGGACAAGATCACGAAGCTCGGCATTGCCCGCACGTTCCAGAACATCCGCCTGTGGAAGAGCATGACGGTGTTTGAAAACGTGCTCGTGGCAAAGCATATGCGCGCCAAGCAGAACGTGTTTTCCGCGACCTTCCGCGGCAACGCCAAGGAAGAAAAGCGCATGCGCGACGAGACCATGGCCCTGCTCGTGGAGCAGGGGCTGGAGAAATACAGCGACGACATCGCAACGAGCCTGCCCTATGGTATCCAGCGCCGGCTGGAGATTGCCCGCGCGCTGGCGACGGATCCGAAGCTGCTGCTGCTCGATGAGCCGGCGGCCGGCATGAACCCGCAGGAGACGCTCGAGCTCGCGGCGTTCATCCATGAACTGCGCGACAAATACGGCCTGACGATCTTCCTGATCGAGCACCATATGGATTTGGTCATGCGGATCTCCGATTACATTTACGTCATCGACTTCGGCAGCAAGATCGCCGAGGGCATCCCGCAGGAGATCCAGAACAATCAGCACGTCATTGACGCCTATCTGGGGGTTGTGGAAGATGAGTGAAACGATTCTGAAAATTGAAGACCTGCAGGTGCACTACGGCGGCATTGAGGCCGTCAAGGGTATTTCGTTCGATGTGCAGGAGGGCCAGATCGTCACGCTGATCGGCTCCAACGGCGCGGGCAAGAGCTCCACGCTGCGCACGATCTCCGGCCTCGTCAAGCCGAGCGGCGGCAAGATCACGTTCCGTGGCGAGGACATCACCGGCAAGGACCCGACCCAGATCGTGACGCAGGGCGTGACGCTCGTGCCGGAGGGACGGCGCATTTTCCCGGACATGACCGTGCTGGAAAACCTGAAGATCGGTGCCTACCTGCGCAAGGACGATCTCTCGGAGGACCTCGAGTGGGTGTACAGCCTGTTCCCGCGCCTGAAAGAGCGCAGCTGGCAGGCCGGCGGCACGCTCTCCGGCGGCGAGCAGCAGATGCTCGCGGTCGGCCGCGCGCTCATGAGCCGCCCGAAGCTGCTCATGATGGACGAGCCCTCGCTCGGTCTCGCGCCGCTGGTCGTGCGCGATATCTTCTCCATCATTCAGGAGATCAACAAGCAGGGCGTGACCATCCTGCTCATTGAGCAGAACGCGAACATGGCCCTCAAGATCGCCGATGTCGGCTACGTGCTCGAGACCGGCCGCATCACGCTCACCGGCAACGGCGAGGAGCTGCTGACGAATGACGCGGTGCGCGCGGCGTACCTCGGCGCATAACTGCATACGCTACCAGACGGAAGGATGCCCGCGGGCGTCCTTCCGTTTTTTCGGAACATTCCTTGACCGAGCGCGTCCAATCCTGTACAATGCAGTTGAAAACCATCGAACCATAGAGGTGTACTATGAAAAAGTATCTTTCCGGATTTCTGGTGCTGTGCCTGTCACTCGCGCTGCTGACCGCCTGCGGAACCGGCGGCCAGACCGGCAAAACGGTGACGGCCGGCGGCCTGACCTTTGCCAAGAGCTACAGCGAGGTCTATTCCGCGCTGACCGATGCGCAGAAAGCGATCGCAGACCGCGACAAGTCGCTCAACATGTCCGACGGTACCTCCGGTGACCCGGAGACCGGCGGCAAGGGCGACGGCGAGGGGACATTCTACTCCGGCACGAACGTGCAGGTCGCGGGTGTTGACGAGGGCGACATCGTCAAGACCGACGGCACGTATATCTACATTCTGCGCGGCAGCGAGCTGATCGTCATGCAGGCGGACGGCGCGGACGTCACGGATGTGTCCAACGTGTTCGTCGGGCAGGACTGGGAGCGGACGACGACCGAGGACGGTCAGGCCCACACGCAGGAAAAGCTGCCGCTGGAGCTATATCTTGCGGACGGCCGCGCGGTCATCCTCTCGTCGTATACCGACTGGACGGGCAGTGACACTTCCTCGGACGAGCTTTCCGGCAGCGGCAACAACTATGTTACGGTCGATATTTATGACGTTTCCGACCCGTCGGCTCCGACGCTGGTCCAGTCGCTCGGGCAGGACGGCTACGAGATCGCCTCGCGCATGGTCGGCGGCGTGCTCTATCTGTGCACGTCGTATTATCCCGATGCACCCGAGAAGGGCGACGAGACCACGTATGCGCCCCGGCTGTATGACGGGGACACGGCGTCGGTCGTGCCGTGCGATAGCATCGGCCTCATGCCGTATAACAACTCCATGACCTACGCGGTCGCGGCGTCGTATGATATCGCGTCCGGCACCCGGCTCTCCAGCCAGTCCGTGCTCGGCGGCGGGGAGACGGTGTATATGACGGCGGAGAATCTCTACCTGTGCGCGAGCGTTTACGATGACGGTGCAGGCAAGACGTATAAAGACGGCAGCTACACGGTCACGGATTATACCTCCAGCGTCAACACGGTGGTCAACCGCTTTGCGATCGCGGACGGCAAGCTCACCTTCGCCGCCAACGGCGCTGTGGCCGGCGCGCTCAACAATCAGTTCTCGCTCGACGAGCGGGACGGTTATCTGCGCATGGCCACGACCGAGCAGACGTATGCCTACAGTGTTTACCGCGATGAAAAGCACGACTTTGAAAACACGAAAACCAATGACGACGCCACGCAGACGCGCAACGATGTCTACGTGCTCGACAGTGACCTGACCACCGTCGGCAGCGTGGCCGGGCTCGCGGAAGGGGAGACGGTGTTCTCCGCGCGCTTTGACGGGGATTACGGCTATCTGTGTACCTACCGCCAGACGGATCCGGTCTTTGCGGTCGATCTGACCGACCCGGCGAACCCGAAGGTCGTCGGCGAGCTCAAGCTCAGCGGCTATTCGGACTATCTGCACGTCTGGTCGGACGGGCTGCTCTTCGGCCTCGGCATGGAGACGCAGGCCGTCGACGGCGCGACCGTAGACGGTATGAAGCTCGTCATGATCGATACGTCCGACCCTGCCAGGCTGCACGATCTGCACACGCAGACCATCGACGCCGACTACAGCGAGGCGTTGTATAACCATAAGGCGATCCTGGTGGACAGCGGCAAGGACCTCATCGCGTTCCCGGCCGAAAACAGCTACCTCGTCTATGGCTATTCGGCGGATGACGGCTTCACGCTGCGCAAGGAGATCCCCGTCTCGCAGTGGGACGAGAACAACCGCGGCCTGTACATCGGCGACTACTTCTATGTCGTCGGCTCCGACCAGGTGAACGTGCTCGACCTGGGCACGCTCGAGAACGTGGCGCAGGCGATCATTCCGCGCGGATAACGCAGGAAAGATTCTGTTTTGTATGCATTTGTGAATCCAGAAGAACGGAGACGGCCGATCGGCTGCCTCCGTTTTTTACCTGCGGAATCGAGTTGACGGTGGCAGAGCAGCGTGCTATGCTGAGAGCGAGAAATGAGAATGCGCCCTTGGAAAAGGCGCGAAATGGAAAAAGGAGAAAAGAAATGAAGTATCAGACTGCGTATTTTTGCGGCTATGCCAAGCTGCCGTCGGCCCTGCCGACCACGACGACAAACGGAAGCATCACGCTCGGCTTGAAGATCGATCTGGAGACCGCCTGTATTGAGGATGTGTCGGTCACGTTCCTGTCGAATCTGGCGCTGAGCATGTGCCGGGAGTACTTTGTGGGCAAGAATGTTCTGCGCGATTATGATGAGATCGTCGAGGAGATCGGCTACCGGCATCAGGGCGCGGCGGCAAAATCCATCATCAAGGCGTTCGGGGATATTCATCGCAATTATATCGAGTACATGGAGAAAAACGGGCCGTATCTGCGCGCACGCGGCTGAGCGGAGCGCGCCGGCAGGGGAGATGCCGGGACGATGGCCCTATGAGAATTGCACAGTTTTTTTACGCAAATTTCGTGTACTTATCCGAAAGTTATACAAAGTCTTGTTTTCCGCTGAGGAATGTGCTACTTTGAATGCGTAGGAAGCAAACCGCAATTACATAGTTTATGAGTTGTTTGACTGTCAGCGTCTCTCTCCCGAGACGGAATCGACTTTCCAAGACCAACTGCAAGAGATTGTAGTTGGTCTTTTTTTATCCGGTGGAAGAAACTGACAGTACAGCTGGAGCCGGCACCTGATTGCGTTTTGCCGCGAGAAGAAACTGAAAGAGAACAGGAATTGGAGTGTAAAAAGTGAAAAAACAACAGAGAAACCGCCTGATCGTAGCGGCTGTCCTGACAGTGCTCTGCGCGCTGCTGGCTCTGGTGCCGTTTACGGGACTTGAGGCACAGGGCAAAGGTGTGCTGATCGTTTTTGTGTGGGCGATCCTGATGTGGATTGTCCGGCCGATCCCGGAGTATCTGATCGGCGTTCTGGCTGCGGCCATCCTCGCAATTTTCTTTGGCATGAAGACCAACGTGGTCTCCGGCTTTTCCAGCTCCGGCTGGTGGCTGTGCCTGTGGGCCGGCTTCATCGGATCCGCCATCAAGTTTTCCGGTCTGGGTGAGCGCGTTGCTTACTGGATCCTCGTAAAGATGGGCAAGACGGAGCTCATGGCCAACTACGCGACCTCGATCGCCAACACAGTCCTGTCGCTGATGATCCCCTCCAACACGGCGCGCGGCGCCGTCATGTCGCCGATCTGCGACAACATCTGCGAAGGCATGGGCTACAAGCGCGGCGAGCACAAGGGCGACGCGGCGATCATGCTCTCGAACCTCTTTACCAATACCACCAACACCTGGCTGTTTTACACGGCTGTCGGCGCCAATGCGATCGGCATGGCGCTCGTGACCGAGGTCACCGGTCAGGAGATCTCCTGGACGGGCTGGCTGCAGGCCACATTCATTCCCGCAGGCATCACGCTGCTGCTGATCCCGATCCTGTGCCACCTGCTCTTCGGTTCCAAGAAGGGCGAGAAGCGCGAGATCGACATCTCCTTCGCGAAGGAAAAGCTCAAGGAAATGGGCCCCATGAGCAAGAATGAGAAGAAGGCGGGCCTTTACTTTGTGCTGACGCTCATCGCTTTCTGCACGAACAAGTGGCACCACATCGCTCCGGACTACATCGTGTTCGTGACGATCTTCCTGATGCTCTGCCCGGGCATCGGCGTGTGCACGTTCAAGGATCTCAACGGCACGTTTGCCTGGCCGGCTTTCCTGCAGCTCGGCTTTGCGATGTCGCTGGCGACCTGCGTGAACAAGACCGGCGGCTTCCAGTGGCTGGTCGATGCGATCTTTACCACCAACCCGGCGTTTGCCGCGATGAACATCAACACGTTCCTCATCATCTGGCTGAGCTTCGTGGTCGTGCTGCACATCATCTTCGCCGGCATGAACGCGATGGAAGCGGTCATGGTCCCCGTGAGCATGACGATGGCCTCCGCGCTTGGCTTTGACCCCTACACGATGGGCCTGCTGACCGTTATGGCGATCTCCGCCGGCGCGTTCTTCCTGCCGTTCAACAGTGCACCGAACCTGATCTTCTATTCGACCAACCGCTTCAGCACGGCGCAGGAGCTCAAGGGTGCGATCCCGATCGCACTGCTCATCATTATCGGATTGATCTTCAGCGTGAAGGTCTGGTTCCCGGTGATCGGTATTCTGTAAATTTTCGTTTATGATCTGACCTATGAACCGAAAGAAAATCTGGCTGATTCTCGGCCCGGCACTTTTTGCGCTCAGTTTTATTCCCTATGGCGGACTGACACAAAATGTGCGGCTCGCTCTGGGAACGGTTCTGTGGATGGGCGTCTGGTGGGTGGCAATGCCCGTGCCTCCGGCGATCACGGCGTTTTTGCCGGTCGTCATCAACGCGGTCTTTGCCCTCACCGACATGTCGAGCATTACGAACTGTTATTCGGCGGAGTTGGTGTTCCTGCTGGCGGGTGCCGATATCATCACCATGGTCTGGGAGATCACCGGCGTGGACAAGCGCATTGCCGCGCACAGTCTGGCGCTGGTCGGCACCTCCGTCAGGCAGCAGTCGTGATCTGGTTTTTGATCTCGACGGTGCTTTCGGCAGTGCTGCCGAATACGGTGGTCGCGGCCGTGCTGTGCTCCATTGCGATGGCGATGCTCAAGTTCGTCGGCGAAGGCGACGTGGAAAAAAGCAGCGCCGCGAAGCTCGTGCTCCTGGCGATCGTCTGGGGTGCGAATAACGGCGGCATGTTCACACCGCTCGGCGGTGCCATGAACCTGATCACGGTCTCGTATATCGAGGAGCTGATGGGCGCGGAGTTCCTGTACACCGACTGGGTGCGGGCGCTTTGGCCGTTTGCACTGGCGGTAACGGTGCTGACACTTGTGTATTTGCTGCTGCTGCCCTGCAAAAAGAAAACCCTTGAGGGTTCCAAAACCTATTTCAGCGATCTGTGCAAAAATCTGCCAAAGCTCAGTCGCGCAGGCCGCATTTCGCTGATCGTGTTTGCGGCAGCGGCGCTGCTGGCGTTCACGCGGCAGCTGTATCAGCGGCAGTTCCCGGGGCTCAAACCCGGCTTCGTGTTTCTGATCGGCGGCCTACTCATGTTCTTCCTGCGTGATGAGGAGAAAAAGCCCATTATCACGTGGGAGCACGTGGAGCAGAACCTGATGTGGGGCATGTTCTTCCTCTTTGCCGGCGGCACCGCGCTCGGCGCGCTTGTCAATGGCAGCGGCGCGTCGGAGGTGTTTGCCGGACTGATTGCCCGGTTCCCGGTACACAATACGTTCCTGCTCGTCCTGATTATCGTGACGCTCAACGTCGTCCTCTCGGATGTGATCAACAACACGGCCTGCGCCGCCGTCACGATCCCGATCGTGATCGGGATCGCACAGGGACTCTCCCTGCCCGTGATCCCGTATCTCTGGGTCGCGACCGTGTCGTATAACCTGTCCTACACGCTGCCGACATCGATCCGCTCGATCCCGATCGGTTATGGCCTGAGCCCGCGGTATATGTTCGCACGCGGCATCGTGCTCACAGTCGTCATGGTGCTGGCGGTATCCGTCATCGGCTGGGCGCTCATCACGTTCTGGCCCGGATTCAGCGTGCTCACCAGTGTCGGGTGACGTCCGCATGGAACCAATTTCATATCTGCTTGGCGTATTTTGGCGGCGCGTTTCCGCGCGCAGCAGAAGAGATATGCTTCCGGCAAAAAACAGTCTGCCCGCTCTCGGTGCCGGACTGCCTTTTGCCGGAATTTTTTATCTGTAAACCATTCAATTTTTTGAGAAAACGAGGTTATGGCTTATGAGTATGCAAAAAGTAAGCAACAGCGGCCCGAAGCTGATGCAGGGCAACGAGGCCTGTGCGGCCGGTGCGCTGGCAGCCGGCTGCCGCTTCATGGCGGGTTATCCGATCACTCCGGCAACGGAGATCCCCGAATACCTGTCCGATAAGATGTTTGCCGCCGGCGGCGTGTTCATGCAGATGGAAGACGAGCTTGCCTCCATCAATGCGGTCATCGGCGCCAGCTGGGGCGGCGCGCGTGCCATGACGGCCACATCCGGCCCGGGCTTTACCCTGATGCAGGAGGGCATTGGCTACGCCATCGTCTCCGAGACGCCGCTGGTAATCGTCAACGTCATGCGCGGCGGCCCGGCGACCGGCCAGCCGACCTGCACGGCGCAGGACGCCGTCATGCAGGCGCGCTACGGCGGCCACGGCGACTATGAGATCATCGCTCTCACGCCGTCGTCCGTGCAGGAGACGTTTGACTTCACGGTCCGCGCCTTCAACCTGGCAGATAAGTATCGCGTGCCGGTGTTCGTACTCTCCGACGAGACCGTCGGCCACACCCGCGAGAAACTCGTCATCCCCGAGGAGGTCGAGATCTTCGACGAGAAGTTCGAGGGCAAGTGCACTGCGTATTTCCAGCCCGACGAGCACAAGATCCCGCCGCGCATCCGCTGCTTCGAGGGCCACAACGTCCTCGTCGACGGCCAGCTGCATGACGAGCGCGGCATCCGCGCCGGCACGGATCCGAAGGTCTGCGCCGCTGCCATCCACCGTTACTGCGACAAGATCCTTGACAATATCGACGACATCACTTCCGTGGAAGGTTTCTTCCTGGACGACGCCGAGACCGTGGTCGTGGCCTATGGCTCGGTCAGCCGCAGCGCCCTGTCCGCCGTTCGCCGCGCGCGCGACGAGCAGCACAAGGTTGGCCTGCTCAAGCTCAATACCATCTGGCCCGTCCCGGAAAAAGAGATCCGCGCCGCCTGCGCCAATGCCAAGCGCGTGATCGTTGCGGAAATGAACGTCGGTGACTACGCCCGCGAAGTACAGCGCGTCGTCGGCTATGACAAAGTGGAGACGTTCAGCTCCATCGGCGGTGTATTCCCGGCACCGACCGCGATTTACAATCAGATTGTTGAGGTGAAGTGATATGAACAGCATCGCAGAAAAATACATCCGTCAGGAAGCACTTCCGTTCATCTTCTGCCCCGGCTGCGGCCATGGCATCGTGGTCAACAGCTTCATCCGCGCGATCGATGAACTGGGCATAAAGGAAAACGAAATGGCGCTCGTCAGCGGCATCGGCTGCTCCTCCTGGAGCCCGGTGTACCTGAAGTTTGACTGCCTGCACACGCTGCACGGCAGAGCGCTCGCACAGGCTGAGGGCCTCAAGGCGGTCAATCCGGACAAGCGAATTGTCGTGTTCTCCGGCGACGGCGACTGCGCCGGCATCGGCGGCAACCACCTCATCCACGCCGCCAAGCGCAACGTGGACATGACCGTTATCATGATGAGCAACTATATTTATGGTATGACCGGCGGCCAGCGCGCCCCGACCACGCCATACGGTGCCACGACCAAGACCTCTCCGCTCGGCAATGAGGAGCATCCGTTTGACATGTACAAGCTCGTGACCGGCGCCGGTGCCACGTTCTATGCCAGAGCCAGCGTCACCAACCCCGTGCAGCTCGAGCGCGTGATCGTCAGCGCCATGGAGCACAAGGGCTTCTCATTCATCGAGGTGCTCAGCCCGTGCCCGACGACTGCCGGCCGCAACATTTTCAACTTCAAGACCCCCACCGAGATGTACGACTGGTACGCGGCGCAGGTCTGCAATGCCAAAAACGGCGAGAGCGTGTCCGAGGACGGCAAGATCACGCTCGGCGTGCTGTATGAAGATACGCACAAGGAAGAGCTCTGCGACGTGCAGGCGGAGAAACAGGAGGCAGCGAAGAAATGAAGATCACGATCGACAGCAAATGGTGCAAAGGCTGCGCACTGTGCGTGCGCGCGTGCAAGAAGGGTGTGCTCGCCATCGGTGAGCAGCGCAGCAGCGGCGGCTACCTGATGCCGTATGCCCAGAACCCGGATGCCTGCATCGCCTGCAAGATGTGCGAGCGGACCTGCCCCGATGTCTGCATCGAGGTCACCAAGGAATAAGAGGAGGACAGAACCATGCGTAAGGATTTTCGATTCAGCGGTTCCGGCGGCCAGGGCGTTATCTCCCTGGCGGTGCTGCTGGCAAACGCTTATGGTGTGCAGAACAACTATGAAGTCGCGCAGACGCAGAGCTACGGCCCCGCTGCCCGCGGCGGCGCCTGCAAGGCGGAGCTCGTCGTTTCTGACGAGCGCATCGACTACGTGAAGGCCGATAAGCTCGACTCGTTCGTTGCGTTCAACAAGCCCAGCTTTGATAAGTTCAAGGGCGACATCAACCCCGATACCCGCCTGTTTGTGGACAGCACGTTCGTTACCGCAGAGGACGTCGCCGGCACGCCTGCCAAGCAGGTTTTCCTGTTCCCGGCCACGAAGTACGCCGAGGAAAACTTCCGCGTCGTGTGTACGAACATCGTCATGATGGGCTACATCGTGGCGCACAACCCGGACATCTCGCTTGAGAATGCGCAGAACGCCATCCGTGCGGTCATGAACCCGAAGGTGGTCGATCTCAACCTCAAGGCACTGCAGTTCGGCTACGAGCACGGTAAGGCGGATCTTGCCTGATCCGTCCGGACTGTCTACGAATTCAACGATCAGGAGGAACCCATGGAAAGAGTACCGGAACTCTTGAAAAGCAAGATCATGTCCGCAGATGAGGCGGCGCAGCTGATTCGGACCGGCATGACCATCGGCGTGAGCGGTTTTACCAGCGTCGGCTACCCGAAGGCGGTGCCGGATGCGCTGGTGCGCTCCGGCCACGCGCGTGATCTGACCATCTGCGTCGGCGCCGCCGTCGGTGATGAGATCGACGGCGCGATGGTGCGCGCCGGCCTGGTCAAGAAACGCTATGCCCATCAGTCGCATAAGGACCTGCGCAATGCCATCAACGCCGGCACAGTCGGCTACAGTGATGTGCACATCTCGCATTTTCCCATGCACATGAATCAGCATACCGGTCCCAAAATCGACGTGGCTGTGGTAGAATGTACGGCGGTGAGCGAGCAGGGCCTATACCTGGCCGCTTCCGGCGGGAGCGCAGATGCGGCCGTGCGCAATGCCGATAAGGTCATCGTGGAGGTCAACGAAACGCTCCCGGAGGGCCTGGCCGGTATGCACGATATCTTTGAGATCGGCTTGCCGCCGCATGCGCGCATCATCCCGATCACGAAGCCGGACGACCGTGTCGGCACTCCGTACATCCCGTGCCCGCCGGAGAAGATCACGGCGATCGTTCTCACGGACCGCCGTGACGAGCCGCAGAAGTTCAAACCCTATTCCGAGGCGACCAAGACCATCGGCGAGAACGTCGTCAAATTCCTCAAGCAGGAGATCGCCGCCGGCCGCCTGCCGGAGAATCCGGGCCCGATCCAGTCGGGCGTCGGCTCCGTCGGCAACGCGGTGCTCAGCTGCCTCGCCTCGAGCGGCTTCCATGGCCTGAGCATGTACACCGAGGTCATGCAGGATTCGGCGCTGAACCTGATCGAGCAGGGCGTGTTTGACTTTGTGTCCACCAGCTCCATCGCGCTCGGCGAGGAAAACCGCCGCCGCTTTTATGAGAACATCGACTACTTCAAGGACAAGATCCTGCTGCGTCCGCAGGAGATCACGAACCATCCGGAGGTGGTGCGCCGCCTCGGTGTGATCTCGCTCAACACCCCGATCGAAGTGGACATCTACGGCAACGTCAACTCCACGCACATCATGGGCACCAAGATGATGAACGGCATCGGCGGCAGCGGCGACTTTGCGCGCAACGCACGTGTGTGCATTTTCGCGACGGAGTCCGTTGCCAAGGGCGGCCTCATCTCCTGCATCGTGCCGATGGTGTCGCATGTGGACCAGACCGAGCATGACGTGCAGGTCATCATCACCGAGCAGGGCATCGCCGATCTGCGATGGAAGACCCCGCGCGAGCGTGCCGAGCTCATTATTGAAAACTGCGCGCACCCGGATTACCGGCCCATGCTGCGCGAATACTATGAGCACGCGCTCGACGTTGCGGCCGGAAAGCAGACGCCGCACGACTTGGCCCAGGCGCTGTCCTGGCACCAGCGGTTTTTGGCCACCGGCACCATGAAGCCCTGAGCAGGGCGGTGCCCAAACGAAAGAAGAAAACATAAAAGAAACAGAAAGAAAGGAACGGAAAACCTATGTCGAACGTAGTTCTTTATTGTGAAAAACTCCCGACGGAGGGAATGGAGACCCTGATTTCTGAACTTTGCCCGAAGGAGCTGGACCTCCGGTTCCTGTACCCCGTGAAAAACGGCAAAAAGGGCGATTTTGAAGACGCCGACTACATCTTGGCCTCGATCTGCAAGATCGGCAAGCCGGAGATGGACCGCGCCAAGGATCTGAAGCTCATCCATGTCCCCGCGACCGGCTATAACCATGTGGACATTGCCTACGCCAAGGAAAAGGGCATCCCGGTGTGCAATTCTGCCGGTGAGAATGCCTCCACGACTGCGGAGTTCACCATTGCGCTCATGCTCGCCTGCATGCGTCGTTTGAGCATGATCGACCGCCGCTGCAAGCAGGGCGAGTGGCACAGCTGGACCTGGCGCCACGACAGCTATGAGCTGCGCGGCAAGACGGTCGGCATTGTCGGCGGCGGCGCCATCGGCCGCATGGTCATGCAGCGCCTGCAGGGCTGGGACTGCAAGCTGATCTACAGCGATCCGTACCGTATGCCCGAGGAAATGGAAAAGAAGCTCAACTGCGAATACGTCTCCCTCGAGACGCTGCTGCGTGAGTCCGATGTTGTGTCCCTGCACTGCCCGCTGACCGAGCAGACCCGCGGTATGATTGGCAAGGAGCAGCTTGCCATGATGAAGCCGAACGCCATCATCGTCAACGAGGCGCGCGGCGCCGTCATCGACGACAAGGCGCTGGTCGAGGCACTGCAGAACGGCACCATCTGGGGCGCTGCCATCGATACGTGGGAGAAAGAGCCGCTGGACCCCAACGATCCGCTCGTGAAGATGGAAAAGGTCATCACCACGTCTCACCTCGGCGCGGCGACCCGCGAAACCGTCATCCGCTGCTTCAGCATCGGTTATCAAAACATTCTCCGCCAGATCCACGGGGAGGAACTCGTCAACCGCATCGTGTAAACGGTGCCAGATAGTCTTATTGCGATATTCTCTCGAATCTCTCCTCTTTACTTACAATTTCTCTGTTTTGCATTTTTGACGAGTCTCTCTGTTTTTGCGAGAAGCGCCGGCCTTTTGGCCGGCGCTTTTTGCGTGCTGCGGCCTGTTTACATTTTTGCGCCGCTGTGGTAAACTGATACATTGAGCGAATATCGCAACAAGGGAGGCGGCGCTGTGCTCGAAAAGCTGCGACAAATTGAAAACCGGTATGCCGAGCTGGAGAGCAAGCTGGCCGATCCCGCGTACTATTCCGACCCCGCGGTGTTCACAAAGCTCTGCCGCGAGCAGCGCGAGCTGCAGCCGGTCGTGGAGGCCTACCGGGCCTATACCGCCTGTCAGGCGCAGATCACGCAGGCGGAAGCGCTGCTGGGCGACCCCGAGCTGCATGAGATCGCGCGCGAGGAGATCGAGAGCGGCAAGGCTCGCTGCGCGGAGCTCGAGCAGCAGCTGCGTGTCCTGTTGCTGCCGCGCGACCCGAACGATGACCGCAACGTCATTCTGGAGATCCGCACCGGCGTCGGCGGAGAAGAATCGGCGCTCTTTGCGCATACGCTTTATAGAATGTACAGCATGTACGCCGATGCGCGCGGGTGGAAAACCGAGATTGCGAACCTCAACGAGACGGAGCTCGGCGGCGTGCGCGAGGCGAGCCTGCTCATCAGCGGGCAGGGGGCGTACTCCCGACTGAAGTTTGAAAGCGGGGTCCACCGCGTCCAGCGCGTGCCGGAGACGGAGACCGGCGGCCGCATTCACACCAGCACCGCCACCGTGGCTGTGCTGCCGGAGATGGACGCCGTGGAGGTGCACATCGACCCGAAGGACCTGCAGATCGATACCTACCGCAGCTCCGGCGCCGGCGGCCAGCACGTCAACAAGACCGAGAGCGCCATCCGCATCATGCACCTGCCGACCGGCACGGTCGTGGAGTGTCAGGATGAGCGCAGCCAATATAAAAACAAGGATCGCGCGATGAAGATCCTGGCCTCGCGCCTGTACGCCGCGGAAAGCGCCCGGCAAAACGCCGCACGCTCGGCCGCTCGGCGCAGTCAGGTCGGCACCGGGATGCGCAACGAGCGCATCCGCACCTACAACTTCCCGCAGGGGCGGGTGACGGATCACCGCATCGGGCTGACGCTCTACAAGCTCGATCAGGTGCTCGACGGCGATCTGGACGAGATCATCGATGCGCTCACGCTGGCCGATCAGGCCGAAAAGCTGCGCGCATCCGCGGAGGAAACATGAACACGAAACGAATCACAACCGAGATCGCGCAGGCGGCGGATGCCATCTGCGCCGGGCAGCTCGTCGCCGTCCCGACGGAGACGGTCTATGGCCTTGCCGGCAACGGGCTGGACCCCGATGCCGTCGCGCAGATCTATGAGGTCAAGGGTCGGCCGGCCGTCAAGCCACTGTCGTTGATGGTGCACGATGCGTCTGCCATGGCGCGCTACTGCGCCGATGTGCCGCCGGCGGCGTACACACTGGCCGAGGCCTTCTGGCCCGGGCCGCTCACGATCGTGCTGCGGGCGCAGGACTGCGTGCCCGAGATCGTGCGCGCGGGCGGGGAGACCGTCGGTCTGCGCTGCCCGGATCACCCGGCCACGTTGGCGCTCATCGAGGCCGCGCAGCTGCCGCTGGCTGCGCCATCCGCCAATCCCTCCGGCGCGCCGAGCCCGAAAACGGCGGACGACGTGCTCGCGTATTTCGACGGGCAGATCGCGGCCGTCATCGACGGCGGCCCCTGCGGCATCGGCCGGGAGTCCACGCTCGTCGATCTCTCGCACACGCCGTACCGCATCCTGCGCTCTGCCGCCGTGCCGGACGATGCTGTGTGGGACGCGCTTGTGCAGAAAATGCACATCGTCGGCATTACGGGCGGCACCGGCTGCGGCAAAACGACTGCGCTCATGGAGCTCGAGCGCCAGGGCGCGCTCGTCATCGACTGCGACGCGGTGTATCACGAGCTGCTGGCGTCCAATACCGCTATGCTCGCGGAGATCAATGCCCGTTTTCCGGGTACAATAGAAAATGGGGTGCTGCAGCGCAAGAAACTCGGCGCGGTCGTGTTCGCGGACGCGGCGGCGCTCGACGATCTCAACGCCATCACGCACCGGTATGTCCGCGCCGAGGTGCAGTCTCGTCTGCGCGCTTGGGCGCGTCAGGGCGGCACGGTCGCGGCGATCGACGCCATCGCGCTCATCGAGAGCGGACTGGCGGAGCTGTGCACCGTTACGCTCGGCGTGACGGCGCCGCGCGAGGTGCGCATCGAGCGGCTCATCGCGCGCGAGGGCGTGACACGCGATTATGCCGAGGCGCGCATCGACGCGCAGAAGCCCAACGAATGGTTTGCCAAACATTGCAGCTACGTGCTGGATAACGGCGGCACGCTCGCCGATTTTCAGCGCCGCTGCCATCAACTGATACAGGAGGTGCTCTCATGAGCGAAGATAAGGAACTCAAGCAGTGGAAGGAAAAGCTGTTTTATCAGCCGAAAAACGGCTATGATCAGATCGACGCCGAGCAGACCGGAGAGATCTTTGCCTACGCTGAGGGATATAAGCGCTTTCTCGACGCTGCACGCACCGAGCGCGAGGCCGTTAAGGAAGCGATCCGCATGGCGGAGGAAGCGGGCTTCGTGCCGTATACGTTCGGTATGGAGCTGCAGCCGGGCTCGAAGGTGTATGTCAACAACCGCGGCAAGGCACTCATGCTGGCCGTGCTCGGTCAGCAGCCGCTCGATCACGGCTGTGTGATCGCGGGCGCGCACATCGACTCGCCGCGCCTCGATCTCAAGCAGACGCCGATGTATGAGGATTCGGAGCTGGCGTATTTCAAGACGCACTATTACGGCGGCATCAAGAAGTACCAGTGGGTCACGATCCCGCTGGAGCTGCACGGCACCGTCGCGCTCAAGGACGGCAGCACGGTCGATATCGCCATCGGCCGCGAGCCGGATGAGCCGCAGTTTGTCATCACCGATCTGCTGCCGCACCTCGGCAAGGATCAGATGCGCAAGACCATGGAAGAGGGCATTACAGGCGAGGCGCTCAACATCGTCATCGGCAGCATGCCGTATGCCGGCGAGGGGCGCGACCGTGTGAAGCTCGCCGTGCTGTCCCTGCTCTATGATGAATACGGCATCACGGAGGAGGACTTCCTGTCGGCGGAGCTGGCCGCCGTGCCGGCGTTCCCGGCGCGCGACATCGGCTTTGACCGCAGCATGATCGGCGCCTACGGTCAGGATGACCGCGTGTGCGCCTATGCCGAGCTGCGCGCCATCCTCGACCTCGACGGCACACCGGAGCGCACGGCCGTGTGCATCCTCGCCGACAAGGAGGAGATCGGCTCCGACGGTGTGTCCGGCATGCAGTCGCAGGCGTTCGAGGCCTTCATGGCCGACCTCTGCGAGCAGCAGGACGTCGCGCTGCGCCACTGCTTTGCCAAGAGCTTTTGCCTCTCGGCGGATGTCTGCGCGGCCTTTGACCCCAGCTTCCCCGAAGTGAGCGCCAAGCGCACGGAGGCCAAGCTCAACTACGGCATGGGCATCTGCAAGTTCACGGGCGCGCGCGGCAAGTCCGGCACGAGCGACGCCTCGGCCGAGCTCGTGGCCTATCTGCGCCGCCTGTTTGCCGACAACGGCGTCGTCTGGCAGCTGTCCGAGATGGGCAAGGTCGATCAGGGCGGCGGCGGCACGATCGCCAAGTTCATGGCCGACCGCAATATCGACACCATTGACGCCGGTGTGCCGGTGCTGAGCATGCATTCGCCGTTCGAGCTCGTGGCGAAGTTTGACTGCTGGATGACGTACCGCGGCGTGCTGGCGGCCTACTGCGACACGCAGGAATAATCGGATCGGACAGGGGAGAGCGGGCGCTGTGCCCGTTTTCCCTTGTGGTGAGCAAGAAATTGTGTTATAATCAAATGTTCATATCTGCACACTGGGAGGTACATCCGTGAGCATCTGGAATGCGATCCTACTCGGTCTGGTGCAGGGCATCGCAGAGTTTCTGCCGATCTCCAGCTCCGGTCATCTGTCCATCCTGCAAAACCTGTTTCACATGTCGACAACGGAAAACGGCCATCTGTTTTTCGATGTTCTGCTGCATCTGGGCACGCTCATTTCCATCTGCATCGTCTACTGGCGGGACATCGTGGCCATGGTGCGCGAGACGTTCGCGTTTTTCCGCAACACGCGTCTGCCGGCTGAGCAGCGACAGCAGCAGCTTCCCGCCGCGCGCATGGTGCTCATGATTATTCTGGCGACGCTGCCGCTGTTTCTGATCCTGCCGATCAACGACAAGGTCGAGCAGCTTTATTACCACACCTTCTTCATCGGCCTCATGCTCATCCTCACGGGTTTTCTGCTGTTCGTGGCCGATAAAATGCCCAAGGGCACGCGCACGGAGAAAAACATGCGCGTGCGCGATGCGCTCATCATCGGCGTGTGCCAGGCCGTGGCGACGATCCCGGGCCTGTCCCGGTCGGGCACCACAATCGCGGCCGGCATGGCCACGGGGCTGGACCGCAGCTTTGCGGTGCGCTTCTCGTTTCTGATGTCGCTGCCCGCGGTGCTGGGTGCGAACATTCTGTCGCTGGCCAAGGCGGCCAAGACGGGCATCGACGTGTCGCTCCTGCCGGCGTACCTGATCGGCATGTTTGTGGCGATGGTTTCGGGCATTGCGGCCATTGGCCTTGTCAAGCGCCTGACGTCGAAGGGCCGCTTCGGCGCGTTTTCCTACTACTGCTGGGGCGCGGGTGCACTGACGATGATTCTGTCTCTGATTTTCTGAGAGGACGTTATAAAATGGCAACTTCATCATCCAAAAAGAAAACCGGCACGGCAAAAAAGTCCGCTCCGGCGGCAAAAAGGCCGGCCTCCGCGCCGAAAAAGCAGCCGGCTGCCAAGGCGGCTCCGGCCCCTGCGCCGACGGCGCCGACGTGGCCGTATGCGCTTGTGTGCATTATTTTGTCGCTGTTGGCATTTCTGGGCCTGTTTCACGCCGAGGGCGTCATTATTGACGGCTTTGCGGGTTTTCTGTGCGGCATCATGGGCTGGGGCTTTTGGGCGTTTCCGTTTGCGATGCTGCTGCTGGCGTGGGTCTTTGTGCGCAACCCGCGTAAGCACTTTGGCCTGCGCGTGACGGCGGCGCTGCTGATCGCACCGCTGTTCGGCACGATCGTGCACCTGATGGTCTGCCGCTTGGCGTTCACGGCGCAGACGTTCGGCGCGATCGTCGGCCAGCTCTACGACGGGGGCAAGGCGCTCACGTCCGGCGGCGTGATCTCCGGCGGCGTGGGCTATCTGCTCAAGGCCGGCATCAGCGTGTATGCGGCGCTGCCCTTGGCGATGGTGGCGTTCGTGTTCTGCGTGCTTGGCAGTATGGACCTGTCGGTCGGCAAGATCGCGGCCTGGTCGCGCGCACGGCGTGAGGCGCAGTACGTCCCTGACGAGGATGTGCCACTTTTGGATGATGACGAAGACGAGCCGGCGCAGCAGCCGCTGCCCGAGCCGCGCCGGAACCGCCGCACCGCACAGGACAAGCCGGTCGAGAAGAAAAAACGCATTGACATTCCGTTCGATGAAACAAAGACGGAGCCGGACGACGACCCGATCGACCCGCTCCCGGTCAAAAAGTCCGCCCGCGGCGCGAAAAAGGCCGCGCCGGCCGAGGCCACGCAGAACGTCCAGCCGTTGTCCGTGGAGGAGGCGGCCGATATCTGCGGTGTCACCGTGCCGGCCACGCAGGAGATCCAGGACCCGCCGAAGCCGTCTAAGAAGGCGGCCAGCGCCGCCGTCGCGGCGGAGACGGCCGCCATCACCTCCGCTATCGAGAGCGAGAACGCCGACCACTCGGCCTATCAGCTCCCGCCGGTGTCGTTCCTGCGCGCCGGGAAGAAGGACCAGACGGACGCGACGGAGGAGATCCGCTTCAACCGCGACCGGCTCAACACCGCCCTGACCAGCTTCGGCGTCAACGCGACCATCCGCGACGTGACGCGCGGCCCCACGGTCACGCGCTACGACCTCGAGCTCGAGGCGGGCGTGAAGCTCAACAAGATCACGAACCTTTCCGGTGACCTTGCGCTCGCGCTCGGCGTGGAGAACGTGCGCATCGCGCCCATCCCGGACAAAATTTCCACCGTCGGCATCGAGGTGCCGAACAAGATCGTCAGCGCCGTGTGCCTGCGCGATATTATCGACTCGCCCGCATTCCGCAATGCCAAGTCCAAGCTCTCGTTCGCCGTCGGCAAGGACATCGGCGGCAACTGCATCATTGGCAACATCGCCAAGCTGCCGCACATGCTCATCGCTGGCACGACCGGCTCCGGCAAGTCCGTGTGCATGAACTCGCTCATCCTGAGCCTGCTCTACAAGGCGACGCCGGACGAGGTGCGTCTGATTATGATCGACCCGAAAATGGTCGAGCTTGGCATCTATAACGGCATTCCGCACCTGTTCATCCCCGTCGTGACCGACCCGAAGAAGGCGGCCGGCGCGCTGCAGTGGGCGGTCGTGGAGATGCTCAAGCGCTACCGACTCTTCTCCGAGGCACAGGTGCGCGACCTCGCTAGTTACAACGCCCTGCAGAAAAATGATCCCGACGGGCAGACGCTGCCGCAGGTCGTCATCGTCATCGACGAGCTGGCCGACCTCATGCTCTGCGCCGCCAAAGAGGTGGAGGAGAGCATCTGCCGCGTGGCGCAGATGGGCCGCGCCGCGGGCATGCACCTCATCATCGCGACGCAGCGTCCGTCCGCGGACGTCATCACCGGCCTCATGAAGGCGAACATCCCGAGCCGCATTGCCTTTGCGGTCTCGTCCTCGCTCGAGAGCCGCATCATCCTCGACACCTCCGGCGCGGAAAAGCTCATCGGCATGGGCGATATGCTCTATGCCCCCATCGGCACCGGCAAGCCCCTGCGCGTGCAGGGGTCGTACGTGTCGGACGAGGAGCGTGAGGAGGTCGTGCGCTTTATCAAGCAGAACTCCGAGGCGCAGTACAGCGACGACATCATCGCCCAGATCGAGAAATCCGCCGCCGAGGCCGACAAAAAGTCCGGCCCTGCGCCCGAGGCGGACAAGCCCGCCAAGAGCGACTATGACGAGCTGCTGCCGCAGGCCGTGGATGTCATTCTCGAGACGAAGCAGGCATCGGTGTCCATGCTGCAGCGCCGGCTGAAGCTCGGCTATTCGCGCGCCGCGCGCATGGTCGATCAGATGGAGGAGATGGGCATCGTCGGCCCATTCGAGGGTTCGAAGCCGCGCAAGATCCTCATCACGAAGCAGCAGTGGCAGGAGATGCAGTATGTGCAGGGCACCGCGCCGAGCGAGCTGCTGCAGGCGCAGACAGACTTTGCCGATGACAATGAAGAGGAACCCGAAGACGATGAATCATGATCTTCACACGGGGCGGCCGGAGCGCCGCCCCGTCGGCACGATTGCCTTTCCCGACGGCGCGGACTTTGCCCCGGAAATGACGCCGGCGCAGGTCGGCGCCTACAGTACGCTCACCCTCGCGCATATTGGCGACGGGGTGTATGAGCTCATGATGCGCACAGCCCTGTGCGCCGCCGGCCTCACGGCCGTGACCGACCTGCACCGCGAGACGGTGCGCCGCGTGAACGCGCCTGCGCAGGCGCGCGCGGCCGAGGCCCTTCAGCCCGCGCTCACGGATGAGGAGCGCGCGGTCTATAAGCGCGGCCGCAACGCAAAGGTGAACTCGGTGCCGCAGCACGCGGACACCGCGCAGTATCACGCCGCCACGGGGTTAGAGACACTCTTTGGCTGGCTGTATCTGCTCGGCCGCACGCAGCGGCTGCGCGAGCTATTTGCATTGATCTCGGAGGTGCTGTAACATGCCAATGGACGCAGTTTTTCTGCACGGACTGACGCAGGAGCTGGCGCAGAGCCTGACCGGTGCGCGCATCGACAAGGTGCAGCAGCCGGAGCGCGACCTGCTGCTGCTGTCCGTGCGCACACAGAGCGGCAACGCAAAGCTGCTCGTGCACGGCGGCGTGGGCAGCGCGCGGGTGCATTTCACGGCCGGCACGTTTGAAAACCCGGCCGAACCGCCGATGTTCTGCATGCTCCTGCGCAAGCACCTCGTCGGCGCGCGCATCACGGGTATTTCTCAGCCGGACTTTGAGCGTATGCTCGTGCTGGATCTCGACGGCCGCGATGAACTCGGCACGCCGGTCAAAAAGCGGCTCATCGTCGAGATGCTCGGCCGCCAGTCGAACGTCATCCTCGTCAGCGCCGACGGGCACATCATCGACTGCATGCGCCGCGTGGATTCCTCCATGAGCGAGACGCGCCAGGTGCAGCCGGGCCTGTTCTACCGCCTGCCGCTGCGGCAGGACAAGCCGGTCCTGTTCGACACGACGCCGGAGCAGCGCGCGCAGCTGCTCTCCGGCCCGGTCACGGCGGCGACGCTCGATAAGTGGCTGCTGGGCCTGTTTTCCGGCGTGTCGCCCCTGCTGTGCCGGGAGGTGTGCTTCCGCGCGCTCGGCGATGCCAGCCCCCGGCTGGAGCGGCCGGACGATGCGCAGCGCGCGCGCCTGCAGCACGAGCTGGAGGCACTGGTGCTCTCAGTCGAGACGAACAACCTCGCGCCGACCATGCTGCTCGACGGTGACCGGCCGAAGGACTTTTCCGCCGTGCCGATCCTGCAGTATCAGGGCGCGCTGGAAAGCCGCGGCTGCGGCTCGTTTTCCGAGCTGCTGGACGAGTTTTATCTCCGCCGCGACAAGGCAGAGGCCATGCGCCGCCGCTCGCAGGAGCTGACGCATCAGGTGCGCACCCTGCGCGACCGCACGGCCAAGAAGCTGGCCATCCAGCAGTCGGACCTGCTGCGCTGCGCCGACCGCGAGGCCCTGCGGCAGAAGGCCGACCTCATCAAGGCCAATCTCTACCGCATCCGGAAGGGCGACCGCACCGTGACGGTGCAGGACTACTATGCTGAGGGCTGCCCGGACGTGACGATCGAGCTTGACCCGCGCAAGAGCCCGCAGGAGAACGCCGCCGCGCTCTATAAGGCCTACCGCAAGGCCAAGACGGCCGAGCAGCACCTGACCGGCCTGATCGCGGAGGCGAGCCGGAATCTCGACTACCTCAACAGCGTGCTCGATGAGCTTGCGCGCGCCGAGAGCGAGCGCGATCTCGCGGATATCCGCGCGGAGCTGCGCGCGACCGGGTATCTGCGCCAGCCGCGCAATGCCAAAAAGGAAAAAACGGCGCAGCGCGCGCCGCTCTCCTTTGTCTCGAGCACCGGGTATGAGATCCTCGTCGGCCGCTCCAACACGCAAAACGACGAGCTGACGCACCGCACCGCCCGCCGCACGGACCTCTGGCTGCATGTGCAGAAGGTGCACGGCTCCCACGTCATCATCCGCGCCCACGATACGACGCCGGACAATCAGACGCTCGCCGAGGCGGCGAGCCTTGCCGTGTACTATTCGCAGGCTCGCGGCGGCGGAAAGACGCCGGTGGATTACACCATGGCGCGCTTTGTGCGCAAGCCGTCCGGCGCGCTGCCGGGCATGGTGCTCTACACGGACTATCAGACCTGTATGGCCGAGAGCGACGAGGCGCTCGTGGAGCGCCTTCGCGCGCGATAAGGCAGCAAAAAGCTCCCCCGGCGGGGGAGCTTTTCTGCTTCTCTTGCGGTATATTGCAGCAATTTTTGCGTACTGGTTGGACGGTTGACGGATGCGGAAAACTGCGGTATGCTTTTGGCGGCAATGCGGGTTCAATCCGGCGTTGCCGGAGACTTTGACGAGCTATGGAGGGAGCAATGCGCAGATCATGGAGCTGCCCGCCCGGGCAGGGCGCAGCGATGCCCGGACGCCGCGGAGGCATCCGGCTGCGGTTCGATCCGGGCGTTGACCCGGAGGTGCGGCGCGCCCTTATGCAGTTTGTGCGCTGGCTGCAGACGCAGTACGCGTTCCCTGTGCGCGTGCCGGTCTATGTGCGGGCGGCCGAGCGGCTTTTGTGCCGGGATGGCGATCTGGCCTGCGGGACATTTCTTGGCCCCAGCGATCCGGAACAGGAGCCATATATCCGCCTTGCTGTCGGAGATTACCCGCAGATGCTTGCAGCGTGGGGACGGGACAGCGCGCTGGCATCGATCCTGCGCTCGCTCGCGCACGAGCTGACGCATTACTTTCAGTGGGTGCGCGATCCCGTGGGGTATCAAATTGCGGACGAGTCCAAACTGGAGCGGCAGGCGGATCGCTGCGCCCGCGAGACCTTATACGATTACGCGGATGTGTATGCGCATCCGTGAGGTACACATATCCTTTTAGGGCAGAAAACAGAGGAATCCTTATGAAAAAACGCATTGTCTATTACTCCCGCGCGGGAGAGAACTATTTTTCCGGGACGCACCGTACCATTGCCGTCGGCAACACGGAGAAGGCGGCGCGGCTGCTCGCCGAACTCACCGGTGCGGAGCTGTTTCACATCGAGCAGAAGGTGCCGTATTCGGACGACTATGACACCTGCGTCGCCGAGGCACGGCGCGACCTGCGCGCGAACGCCCGTCCGGAGCTGACGGCGCTGCCGGAGAGCCTGGACGACTATGATGAAATTTATCTCGGCTATCCGAACTACTGCGGCACCATGCCGATGGCGGTCTACACCTTCCTCGAGCACTATGACTGGCAGGGCAAGACCATCCATCCGTTCTGCACGAACGAGGGCAGCGGCCTGTCGAACACGGAGCAGGACATCCGGCGGGCGGCGAAGGGCGCGCGGGTCGCGCGCGGCCTGTCGCTGCGCGGCAGTGCGGTCGAGGGCGCAAAACCGAAGCTGGAGCAGTGGGTGCGCGGATAACACGCGCGTTCTGACCGGCAGAGAGGAAGGAGGCTGTGCATGAGCCGAAACGCAAAGATTCTCATCGATTTGGCCGTGCTCGCGGCCGTTTACGGCATCTGGCTACTGCCGAAGTGGCGGCCGCTGGGGCGCAGAACACTCACGGTCTATACGCTCATGTACGGCTGCCTCGCCAGCATTGCGCTCTTCACGCTCATGCCGGTGCTGGCGGCACTCCCGTTCTGCTTTGACCATCCGTATGTCCCCATGCACATGGCGCCGTTTGAGGATGTCATTCTCCGCCACGGCGATTATGTTCGGCAGATCGTGCTGAATATCGCCCTGTTTGTCCCGTTCGGTGTGCTGCTGCCGCTGTGCCGCAGCTGCCGCGGCAAGCGGTGCAGCTTCTGGCGCTGCCTGCTGCTGACGCTGGCGCTCAGTGTCGGCATCGAGGTCGTGCAGCCGCTGCTGCACGCATTCCGCAGTTCGGACATTACGGACGTCATCACGAACACGACCGGCGGCGTGCTGGGCTATGCGCTCTGGACGATCGTGCACGCCTGCAGGAAAAAACGTAAAGATTAACCAGCCTTGAGATACCGGCGTACTGCCGGTATCTTTTTTTGTTGAAAATGTGCCGCTGTTTCGTTATACTATTACAAAAAGCGGAATTATACGATCAAAAAACGGAGAAAAAACAAAACCGGAGGAGAGAAACATGGACGAGCGGATCTATCGCGAATACGTCGCGATCCTGAAAGAGGAACTGCAGCCCGCCATGGGCTGTACCGAGCCGATCGCCGTGGCGTACTGCGCGGCGCTGGCCCGCAAGACACTTGGTGCGCTGCCGGAAACGGTCGAGGTGCTCGCGAGCGCGAACATCATCAAAAACGTCAAGAGCGTCATTGTGCCGAATACGAACGGCCAGCGCGGCATTGCGGCGGCCGCGGCGGCGGGCATCGTTTCCGGCAATGCCGACGCGCAGCTGCAGGTGCTCGCGAGCCTCACGCCGGAGCAGGTGGACGCAGTGGGCGCCTATCTGCAGCAGGCGGCCTTTACCGTCCGGCGCGCGGACAAGGACTACGTGTTCGACATTCAGGTGTGCGTCACGGCGGGGGCAGACAGCGCGTCCGTCGAGATCGCGGGCTACCACACGAACGTGATCCGCATCGAGAAAAACGGCGTCGTGCAGTTTCACAAGGACTATCAGGAGTCCGGCAGCCAGCATGCCACCGACCGCAGCCTGCTGACGGTCGAGCAGATCATTGCCTTTGCAAACGAGGTGGACATTGCCGACGTGCAGGAGACGCTCCAGCGGCAGATCGACTATAACTGGGCCATCGCCGAGGAGGGGCTGCGCGGAGATTACGGCGCGAACATCGGCCGTATTCTGCTGCAGTCTTACGGTATGAGCATCCACAACCGTGCCAAGGCCTATGCCGCGGCTGGATCGGACGCGCGCATGAACGGCTGCGACCTGCCGGTGGTCATCAACTCCGGCAGCGGCAACCAGGGGTTGACGGCGTCGCTGCCGGTCATCGTCTATGCCAAGGAGCTGGGCGTCACGCAGCAGATGCTCTACCGCGCGCTCGTAGTGTCAAACCTCGTCACCATCCACCTGAAAACCGGTATCGGCAGCCTGTCTGCCTACTGCGGCGCCACGGCGGCCGGCTGCGGCGCGGCTGCGGGCGTGACGTATCTGTACGGCGGGCAGTTCCGCGAGATCGCGCACACCGTCGTCAACGCCATCGCCATCGATTCCGGCATGATCTGCGACGGCGCGAAGGCGAGCTGCGCGGCCAAGATCGCCTCGGCGGTCGAGGCGGGATTGCTGGGCATGCAGATGCAGATGCACGAGAGCCAGTTCTACGGCGGCGACGGCATCGTCGTCAAGGGCGTGGAGAACACGATCCGCAACATCGGTACGCTTGCGAGCGAGGGCATGCGCGAGACCGACCGCACGATCATCCGTATGATGATCCAGGAGCACTGATCCACCGCTCCAAAACCGGCTGCCGGCTGGCGGCCGGTTTTTTGCACCTTTTTCCGCGGCGGCGGAGAATCGGCATTGCATTTTGCGTGTGGGGCGCGTATAATATCTCATATTTCTTTTCTGTCGCACTGCAATGTGCAAAAGTATCTTTGCATCCAGGGAGGCGCACCATGCGTTTATTTGATATTCTCGGGCCGGTCATGGTCGGCCCGTCCAGCAGCCACACGGCCGGGGCCGTGCGCATCGGCCTGACGGCCCGCAAGCTGCTCGGCGATCAGCCGGTGCATGCGGACATTTCGCTGCACGGCAGCTTCGCCCTGACCGGTCACGGCCACGGCACGGACTGCGCACTGATCGCGGGCCTGCTCGGCATGCAGCCGGACGATCTGCGTATTCCGGACAGCTTTGCCATCGCGGCGGAGCAGGGGCTGACGTTCTCGTTTCAAAACGCGCAGCTGCGCAATGCGCACCCGAACACCGCGCGCCTGCAGCTCGAGGACGCCAAAGGCCGCACGCTGGACATCGTGGCCGAGAGCATCGGCGGCGGGCGCATCCGCATCCGCTCGATCGACGGCATCGAGACGAACTTTTCCGGCGAGCACAACACGCTCATTGTCCACAATCAGGACACGCCCGGCCATGTCGCGGCCGTGACGGCGGCGCTCATGCAGCGGCACGTCAACATCGCCACCATGCAGCTCTACCGCAGCGAGCAGGGCGGCTACGCGGTCATGATCCTTGAGTGCGACCAGCCGATCCCGAAGGACATCGAGCAGTGGCTGTCGCACATCGAGGGCATCCAGAAGATCACGATCTTTAACCAGGAGGAACCGGTATGAGCTTTTCGAGCATTGCAGCCATGCTTTCGGCTGCGCAGACGAACGGGCAGCCGCTCCATGCCGTCATCCGTGACGCGGACTGTCAGGAAAACGGCTACGACGCCGCGGCGTCCCACCGGCAGATCGCGGCGCTCTGGACAGCGATGCAGCAGTCGAGCCGGCAGTACTGCGCGGCTGACCGCTCCAACAGCGGGCTCATCGGCGGCGACGCGGCCCGGCTCCGCGCGGCGGCGGAGAGCGGCCGGCTCCTCGGCGGGACGTACTTTCAGCGCGTGACGGAAGAGGCGCTCAAGGTCGCTGAGTGCAACGCGTGCATGAAGCGCATCGTCGCCGCGCCGACGGCGGGCAGCTGCGGCGTGCTGCCGGCGGTGCTCATCCCGCTGGCGGAAGAGCGGGACGTGCCGGAGGAGACGATCCTGGAGGCGCTGTACATCGCGGCCGGGTTCGGTCAGGTCACGGCGCTGCGCGCGAGCGTGGCCGGGGCGGAGGGCGGCTGTCAGGCCGAGATCGGCACGGCCAGCGCCATGGCGGCGGCCGCGCTGACACACATCCTCGGCGGCACGGCACAGCAGTGCGCGGACGCGTATGCCATCGCGCTTGGGAATCTGCTCGGCCTTGTGTGTGACCCGGTCGCGGGCCTCGTCGAGGTGCCGTGCGTCAAGCGCAATGTCATCGGCGCGGTCAATGCCGTGAGCGCGGCGAATATGGCCGTTGCCGGTATCCGGAGCCGCATCCCGGTCGATGAGGTCATCGACGCCATGGGGGAGATCGGCAGCGCGCTGCCGGCTGACCTGCGTGAGACCGGACTTGGCGGCCTTGCCGCCACACCGACCGGCAAGCGGGTGGCGCAGTCGCTTGCGGAGTGACAGAAGCAACAAATGCATCAAAACTGGTGGGGCAGAAATGTAAGTTTCTGCCCCGCTTCTCCATGATAAGTTCCGAACCATGTGTCTGGATGCCGAGCGGGACGGCCCGCAGTGGGTGCGTGAGCATGACGCCCGCTGCACAAAGCATGGAACAGCGCTGCGCAAAAGGCAAATGGATGAGCTCCCTCGGCTCATCAACCGCCAAGGAGAGTTATGACGATATTCTGCGGGAAACACGGCAAGTACGGCAAACGCTGTCAGAGGGCGGAAAAGTAACGGCCCGGCTTGCTTTTGCCGGCGCAAGGTGCTAAAATCAAATCCTACATGACGGATAAAAGGCGCGGGTACTCTCCTGCGCCTTTTTTGATAGGACAAGCAAGAAAGGCGGAACCCGAATGGAATACAACAAATGCATTGCGGATATGCTCCCCGGCATGGATGTCGAGGGCTTCTATATTCTGCGCGCGGCGGCGCTCAAGACGACCAACAGCGGCAAGCCGTTTCTCAGCGGCACGATCTGCGACCGCACGGGCAGTATGGAGATCAAGCTCTGGGACTACAGCGGCCCGATCGGCGCGCGCCCGGAGGACACCGGCCGCGTCGTGAAGATCCGCGGCAGCGTCTCGGAATACCGCGGGGCGCTGCAGATCAGTGTCCACCGCATCCGCATGGCCGAAGCGGCGGATGATTACGACACGTCGCTGCTCGTGCCGACGGCGCCCATCGACACGGACGCCGCGCTGGCGGATGTGCAGCGGCTGGTGGCTTCGATCACGGACGCGGATTACCGCAGCGTCGCCGAGACGATGCTGGCGCGGCACCTCGATGCGTTCCGGCGTATTCCGGCGGCCAAGAGCGTGCATCACAGTTTTCTGTCCGGCCTTTTGATGCATACTTACAACATGCTGCGCACGGCGGATTTCCTCGCGGGCCTGTATCCGGAGGTCATTGACCGCAGTCTGCTGCTGACCGGCACGCTGCTGCACGACTTCGGCAAGGAGCGGGAGTTTGCATTCTCCGATCTCGGCATCGTGACGGAGTATTCCACGGCCGGGCAGCTCCTCGGCCATCTGGTCATGGGGGCGCAGGAGGTCGCGGACGCTGCGCGCGAGCTTGGTATTCCCGAGGGAAAGTCCGTGCTGCTGCAGCACCTGCTGCTCTCGCACCACGGCGAGCCGGAGTTCGGCGCGGCCGTGCGGCCCATGTGCGCCGAGGCGGAGCTGCTGTCGTACATCGACCTGATCGACAGCCGCATGGAGATCTATGCGGAAACGCTGCCGACTGTGCCGGCCGGCAGCTTCAGCGCCCGCATTTTTGCGCTGGAAAAGAAGATCTATCACCACAACTGAGGAGGCCGCCCCATGCTGACCCTGCCGCCACAAGTGCATACGGCGCTCGACCGCCTCGCGGCGGCGGGCTGGGAGGCCTATGTCGTCGGCGGTGCGGTGCGCGACGCGCTGCGCGGCTGCGCGGCGGGGGACTGGGACATCACGACCAATGCCGAGCCCGCGCAGGTCGAGCGGGTCTTTGCCGGCGAGCGGCTGATCGAGACGGGGCTGAAGCACGGCACCGTGACCGTTCTGCTCGGCGGCCTGCCGCTCGAAATCACGACCTACCGCGTCGACGGGGACTATGCCGACCACCGGCGCCCGGACGCCGTGCGTTTTACGCGCAGCCTGCGCGAGGATCTGCTGCGCCGCGATTTTACGATGAACGCGCTGGCCTACAACCCGCGCACCGGACTTGTGGACATCTGCGGCGGGGCGGAGGACATTGCGCGCGGTATCGTGCGCTGCGTGGGCGAGCCGGACCGCCGCTTTCAGGAGGACGGACTGCGCATTTTGCGCGCGCTGCGCTTTGCGTCCGTGCTCGGCTTTCAGATCGCACCGGAGACGGCGTCGGCCATCCACCGCAATGCTGCGCTGCTGCAGTATCTCGCGGCGGAGCGCGTGCGCAGCGAGCTGACGAAGCTGCTCTGCGGGCAGAACGTGGGCGCGGTGCTGCGGGAATTTGCCGATGTGCCGGCCGTCCCCATCCCGGAGCTGCGGCCGATGTTCGGCTTCGAGCAGCACAATCCGCACCATGACCGGGACGTCTGGCAGCACACAGCCGCGGTAGTGGCGCACATCCCGCCGGAGCCGGTGCTGCGCTGGGCGGCGCTGCTGCACGATGTCGGCAAGCCGCCGTGCTTCTCTCTCGGACCGGACGGTGTCGGCCATTTTTACGGTCACGCGGCCAGGAGCACCGAGTTGGTGGACGCCATCCTTACGCGCCTGCGCTTCGACACGGCCGGGCGCACGCGCATCACGCAGCTCATCCGCTATCACGACCTGCCCATCGCGCCGGAGCCGAAACCCATCCGGCGGCTGATGAACAAGCTCGGCGTCGAGACCGTGCGGCAGCTCTTCGCGCTGCACATTGCCGATACCTGCGGCCAGTCGGCCATCTGTGCCGGCCGGGTGGAGACGTACCGGCAGGCGGAGCGCGTGCTCGATGCGCTGCTCGCGGCGGATGCCTGCTTTTCGCTCAAAGATCTTGCGGTCAACGGGGATGATCTGCTCGCGCTCGGCCTGCGCGGCCGGGCGGTCGGCGCGGCGCTGCAGGCGTGCCTGGATGCGGTCATGGACGAGGCGGTGCCGAACGACAGGACCGCGCTGCTGGCTTATGCGGCGGAAAATTTGCAGCGCTTTGCAAATTCCTGAAACTCAGGACTTGAAAATTGTGGAGCGATGTTATAAGATGAAGGACATATTTGAATTACATTGTAATAGAATATGCGGAGAACACGGTCATGGAACAGATTCGGTCGCGGAAAAATCAATATATTCTGCACCTGCGCGCGCTGGCAAGGGATAATGACGCGCGCCGGGACGCGGGGGAGTACGTCTGCGACGGTGAAAAGCTGCTGCGCGAGGCGCTGCAGTTCGGCGCGGAGGTCACGTCCGTGCTCTGGCGCGACGCGGCGGCGTTCCCGCTGCCGGACGGCATTGTGCAGTACACGGCGGACGCGGAGCTGGTGGCGTATGCCTCGCCGCTTATGCACTCTCCGGGGCCGGTCTTTACCGTGCGTATCCCGGAGATGCGCCTGCCGGAGCCGCTGCGGCACGTCATCGTGCTCGAGGGCGTGCAGGATCCCGGCAACGTCGGCACCGTCATCCGCACGGCGAACGCCCTCGGCATAGACGCCGTGGTGCTCACCGGCGCGTGTGCCGATCTCTACGGTCCCAAGACCGTGCGCGCCGCGATGGGCGCGCTTTTCCGCCAGCCGGTGCTGACGTGCGCGCAGGACGAGCTGATGCAGCTGCTGCACGCCCACGGGCTCAAGCTCTACGGCGCAGCGCTGACGGACACGGCGCAGGACCTGCGGCGCGTGCCGCTCTCGCCGGCCGCCGTGGCGATCGGCAGCGAGGGCCGCGGCCTGAGCGCGCAGCTGCTCGCGCAGTGCGACGGGCAGATCATCATCCCCATGCAGCCGGGGGCCGAGTCGCTCAATGCGGCGGTGGCCGCGGCGGTCGTCATGTGGGAGATCGCCCGCGCCGGGATGTGAGGAGGCGCGCCGATGTCGCAGCTGCAATACTGGGTCTGGCTGTCCATGCGCTTTGGCGTGCGCCCGAAGGTGAAGCTCGCGCTCGTGGAGCATTTCGGCACGCCGCGCGATGTGTATTTTGCCACGGAGGCGGATTACCGCGTCCGTGTTCCGCTGCGCCCGGAAGAACTCCGGCAGCTGCAGGATAAGGACCTGAAGGATGTCAACCGCGCGCTCGCCATCTGCGACCGGGAGCACATCCGCATCCTGACGGTTCAGGACGCGGCCTACCCGCAGCGCCTGCTTCAGATCTATGACCCGCCGCTCGTGCTCTATGTGCGCGGCACGCTGCCGCAGCTCGACGACCGTGCGGCCGTCGCCGTTGTTGGTACGCGAAGCGCAACGCCGTATGGCATGCGCACTGCGCGCAAGTTCGGTTCCGAGATCGTGCGCCACGGCGGTATCCTGCTCTCCGGCCTCACCGCCGGGATCGACCGTTCGGCCGCCGAGGGTGCGCTGCACGCCGGGGGTATCTGCGTGGGCGTGTCCGGCACGGCGATCAATCTGGATTTTGCGGGCGCATGCACGCAGGAGGTCGCGCGCTGCGGCGCCGTCGTGAGCGAGTTTGCGCCGAATATGTCCGTGCCGCGCTTCGGCTTCCGGCTGCGCAACCGCATCACGTCCGGTCTGGCCGTGGCGACGGTCGTGGTCGAGGCGCCGGAGAAAAGCGGCGCGCTCCTGTTTGCCGACGATGCCGTCACGCAGGGCAGGGAGGTCTTTGCCGTGCCCGGCAACGCAGATTCCCGCGCCTCGGTCGGCAGCAACGCGCTGCTCAAGGACGGCGCCCGCCCGGCCACGTGCGCGTGGGACGTGCTGAGCGATTTTCGCCGCATGTTTCCCGGCACGCTGCACGAAAACATCGCGCCCGAGCCCGATACTCCGGCGTCCGAACCGCCGCCGGAGATGGGCAGCGGCTTTGCACAGGTGCGCCGCCCGGTCGCGGAGAAAAGGATTGACAAGCCGCAGCCAGAGGCATATATTGACCTGGAAGCGCAGCTGAAGTCGCTCACGACCGAGCAGCTGCAGATCGTCGCGGCGATCGACGCGCCCGGCACGCAGGTGGATCTCATCATCGAAAAGACGCAGCTCCCGGCGAGCAAGGTGCTCGCGGAGCTGACCGTGCTGCAGATCCGCGGCGTGGTCCGGCAGGAGCCGGGCAAACGCTTTTCATTAAATGTACGCGCAGGCACTGCGCAGCAATCATAAGGAGTTGGAGTAGACCCGATGGCAAAAGCAAAAACCGATCTGGTGATCGTCGAGTCTCCGGCGAAGGCCAGAACCATTGAGAAATATCTGGGCAGCAACTATCACGTCGTGGCCTCGATGGGCCACCTGCGTGACCTGCCCAAGAGCACCATGGGCGTAGACATTGACGGCGATTTTACGCCGCAGTACCTGCCCGTGAAGGACCGCGCAGACGTGATCGCCGACCTGAAAAAGCGCGCCAAAGCGGCCGGCACCGTCTATCTTGCGACCGACCCTGATCGCGAGGGAGAGGCCATTTCGTGGCACCTGAAGGAGCTGCTGAATCTGCCGGATGACAAGGCCAAGCGCGTGACTTTCAATGAGATCACGAAAAAGGTCGTCACCGAGAGCATCCAGCACCCGCGCGAGATCGATCAGGATCTGGTCGACGCGCAGCAGGCGCGCCGTATTCTCGACCGCATCGTGGGCTATAAACTCAGCCCGCTGCTCTGGCGCAAGGTCAAGCCCGGCCTGTCCGCTGGCCGCGTCCAGTCCGTGGCCACGCGCATCGTGGTCGACCGCGAAAACGAGATCCGCGCTTTCCAGCCGCAGGAGTACTGGCTGCTCGACGCGCTGCTCGACTGCGGCGCGGGCACGTTCACGGCGCGCTTTTATGGCACGGCCGATAAGAAAATGGACGTCCCGGACGAAGCCACGGCCGATAAGATCATTGCCGCCGTGTCGGCCGAACCGTTCCAGATCGCGAGCGTCAAGCGCGGCGAAAAGCAGCGCAGCCCGTCGCCCCCGTTCATCACTTCGACCCTGCAGCAGGAGGCTTCCCGCCGCCTGGGCATGACGCCGCGGCGCACCATGTCGGTCGCGCAGCAGCTCTATGAGGGTGTGGACATCACTGACCGCGGCACGATCGGTCTCATCACCTATATGCGTACCGATTCGCAGCGCCTGTCCGATGAGGCGCTCGCCGCCGCGCAGGCGTTTATTGTCGAGCACTACGGCCCGGAGTACCACCCCGGCAAGCCGCGCACGTATAAGACCAAGGCCGGCGCGCAGGACGCGCACGAGGCCATCCGCCCGACGGACGTCACGCTCACGCCGGATCGCGTGCGCCACGACCTCACGCCGGAGCAGTACCGGCTCTACCGGCTCATCTGGGGCCGCTTCACGGCCTGCCAGATGGCCAACGCCGTGTATGACAACGTTGTCGTGGATGCCGGCAGCGCTGGCTATCTCTTCCGCGCCAACTACTCCGAGCAGAAGTTCGCGGGCTACACCGCCGTGTATGAAGAGGCAAAGGACGAGGAGACGAGCGAGGTGCGCCGTCCGCTGCCGTCGCTCAAGCAGGGCGACGCCGTGGATCTCAAGCAGGTAACGAAGGAGCAGCAGTTCACGCAGCCGCCTGCCCGCTATACGGAGGCGACGCTCATCCGCGCCATGGAGGAAAAGGGCATCGGCCGTCCGTCCACGTACGCGCCGACGATCTCGACCATCCTCAGCCGCAACTATGTCGTCAAGGAGGGACGCTACCTGCGCCCGACAAATCTCGGCATCGTCGTGACCGAGATGATGGAGGAATATTTCCGCAACATCGTCGATCTGAAGTTCACCGCCAATATGGAGACGGATCTCGACAAGATCGAGGCCGGCAAGATGGCGTGGAAGGACGTGCTGCGCGAATATTATAAGGACTTTGACACAAACCTCAACAACGCCGAGATCCAGCTCGAGGGCAAGCACCTCAAGGTGCCGGATGAGGAGTCGGACGAGGTCTGTCCGAACTGCGGGCGCAAGCTCGTGTATAAAAACGGCCGCTTCGGCCGCTTCCTTGCCTGCCCGGGCTATCCGGAGTGCAGCTTCACGATGCCCATCGTCGTCGAGATGCCCGGCAAGTGCCCGGCCTGCGGCGGCCGTCTGCTCAAGCGCACGTCCCGCAAGGGCTTTGCCTATTACGCCTGTGAGCGCGGGCACGATTGCCCGGGACATGGCGAGGGCGAGGGCGGCGAGAACATCCAGGGCTTCATGACCTGGGACGTGCCGACGAAGGATTACTGCCCCGAGTGCGGCAAGACGATGTTCAAGCGCGCCGGCAAGGGCGCCAACAAGCCGTTTTGCATCAACCCCGAGTGCCCGAACTATCTGCCGCCCGACAAGCGCGGCTACAAGCGCAAGCCGAAACCGGCGGACGATGCGGCCGAGGCCAAGGCTGAGGCCGAACCGGAATCCAAAGAGACGAAACCGGAGACCAAGAAGACGGCGGCGAAGAAATCCACTGCAAAAAAGCCGGCTGCCAAAAAGCCCGCAGCAAAGAAAACGGCCGCCAAGAAGCCGGCCGCAAAAAAGACGACGAAACCCAAGAAGGAAGCATAATTGGAAAGGCGGCCTGACCGGCCGCCTTTTTCGAGGAGGAACGCTATGACCCCAGTGACCGTGATCGGTGCGGGCCTGGCGGGATGCGAGTGCGCGTGGCAGCTGGCCGGGCGCGGCATCCCGGTGCGCCTGATCGAGATGAAACCCAAGAAAATGACCCCTGCGCACGTATCCGAAAACTTTGCCGAGCTCGTCTGCTCCAACTCCCTGCGCAGCGATGAGCTCACGAACGCCGTCGGCCTGCTCAAGGAGGAGCTGCGCCGGCTCGACTCCGTCGTGCTCGCGAGCGCGGACCACAACCGCGTCGCCGCCGGCGGCGCGCTCGCCGTGGACCGCGAGGCGTTCGCGCGCGAGATCACGGAGCGCATCTGTGCGCATCCGAACATCACCGTCGAGCGCACCGAGGCGGACGCCATCCCGGACGGGGAGGTCGTCATTGCGACCGGCCCGCTCACGAGCGACGCCATGGCCGCCGAGATCCAGCGGCTCTGCCCGGAGTTCGACCTGCATTTTTACGATGCTGTGGCCCCCATCGTCACGCTCGAGAGCGTGGACATGGACAGCGCCTTTTTCGCCAGCCGCTACGACAAGGGCACGGCCGACTACGTCAACTGCCCCATGGATCAGGCGGAGTACACCGCCTTCGTGCAGGAGCTGCGAAATGCAAAGGAAGCGCCCATCCACGGCTTTGACGACGGTGCGGTCTTTGAGGGCTGCATGCCGGTCGAGGTCATGGCCCGCCGCGGAGAGGACACCCTGCGCTACGGCCCGCTCAAGCCGGTCGGCCTGCGTGACCCGCGTACCGGGCGAGATAATTATGCCGTCGTGCAGCTCCGGCGCGACAACGCCGAGGGCACGCTGTATAACATCGTCGGTTTCCAGACGCACCTGACGTTTGGCGAGCAAAAGCGCGTCTTTTCCATGATCCCGGCGCTGCGGAACGCGGAGTTCGTGCGCTACGGCGTCATGCACCGCAACACTTATTTAAATTCTCCGCAGCTGCTCGACCGGTATTACCGCCTCCGGCGGGCTCCGCGCATCCGCTTCGCCGGGCAGATGACCGGTGTTGAGGGCTATGTGGAGTCGTGCGCGTCTGGCGCGCTCGTCGGCATCGAGACGGCCGCACAGCTGCTCGGCCTGCCGCCGGTCGATTTCCCGCAGGAGACGGCCATCGGCGCGCTGTCCCTGTACATTTCCGGCGGCAGCGTCGGCGATTTTCAACCCATGAACATCAATTTTGGCATCATCACACCGCTGGATCACCGTGTTCGCGGCAAGCGCAACAAGAATGCGGAGATCTCGGCGCGCAGCCTGCAGATTTTGGACGGGCTGAAACAAAAGGAGGTTTTTCATCTATGAGAATTCTTGTAGACGCAATGGGCGGTGACCTCGCCCCGGATGAGATCGTCAAGGGCGCGGTGCACGCGCAGCAGGAGCTGGGCGCGGAGATCGTGCTCGTCGGCCAGCGCGCCGCCATCGAGACCTGCCTGCGCAATGAGCAGGCCAAGCTCGAGATCATCGACGCGAGCGAAGTCATCACCATGGACGACGACCCCAGCACGGCTACCCGCCGCAAGAAGGACGCTTCCATGACGGTCGCGCTCAACATGCTGCGTGACGGCAAGGGCGACGCGGTCGTCTCCGCCGGCAGCACCGGCGCACTGCTCACCGGCGCCACGCTCATCGTCAAGCGCATCCACGGCATCCGCCGCGCGGCGCTGGCTCCTGTGCTGCCGAACGGCGATGCGGGCGTCATGCTCATCGACTGCGGCGCCAATGCCGACTGCACGCCGGAATACCTGCTGCAGTTTGCCTATATGGGCAGTTACTATGCCCGCACCATGCTCGACATCGCCGCGCCGCGCGTCGGCCTGCTGAGCAACGGCACCGAGGATCACAAGGGTTCCGAGCTCCAGCACGAGACGTTCCCGCTGCTCAAGGCAGCGGACGCCGCCGGCCGCATCCGCTTTATCGGCAACGTCGAGGCGTCGCAGGTGTTCAGCGGCGACGTGGACGTCGTCGTCACGGACGGTTTCACCGGCAATGTGCTGCTCAAGGGCATCGAGGGCAGCATCAAGTACATGACGCGCCAGCTCAAGGGCATTTTCATGAAAAACTTCAAGACCAAGATGGCCGCTCTTGCCATCAAGAACGAGTTCTACGCGCTCAAGGCGTCGCTCGACCCGAACGAGGTCGGCGGCACGGCCATGCTCGGTATCAGCAAGCCTGTCATCAAGGCGCACGGCTCATCTGACGCGCGCGCGATCTACAATGCCATCCGTCAGGCGATCGCCTTTGTCGATTCCGGCATCATTGACGACATCACGGCCAATATCTCCTACATGCGTGTGGACAAGCACGCGGCGAAGGAGAGCGACTGATGGAGGCGCTGGAGGCCCGCTTGGGTTATACGTTCCGCGACCGGGGGCTGCTGGAGAATGCGCTTATGCACAGCTCCTATGCCAATGAGAACCGCGCGCGGGGCTATACCAGCAACGAGCGGCTCGAGTTTCTGGGCGATTCCGTGCTTGGTATGGTCACGGCGACGCGTCTCTATGAGCTCTATCCCGACATGCCGGAGGGGAAGATGAGCCGCCTGCGCGCCGAGCTCGTCTGCGAGCAGGCGCTGCACGGTGTGGCGCTTACGCTGCATCTGGGCGACTATATCCGCCTCGGCCACGGGGAAGAGCGCAGCGGCGGCCGGGAGCGGCCGTCCATCCTTGCCGACGCGGTGGAGGCGGTCATCGCCGCCATGTATCTCGACGGCGGGCTGGAGCCCGCGCAGCGCTTTATCCTCGCGCACATCCTCAACGGTCTGGCCGAGGGGGAGATCCACCACGTCGAGGATTATAAGACCGAGCTGCAGGAGCGCGTGCAGCGCCGCGCCGGGCAGACGCTTTCTTATACCGTCTGCGCCGAGAGCGGTCCGGACCACAACAAGACGTTCACCATGGCCGTGCTGCTCAACGGCAGCGAGATCGGCCGCGGCACCGGCCGCACGAAAAAGGAGGCGGAGCAGTCCGCCGCCCGGTGCGCGCTTGAACAGATGACACAATAACGGCATGCAGCCGCCCGTATTTTCGCGGGCGGCTGCATTTTTCACATCTGAAAAAATGCGCTCCGGCCGTTGCAAAATGGCATTTTTGGCGGTATACTCTACTTTGTATTACTTTGATTTGAGATATCAGCGGCGTCCCTGCGTGTGCAGGCGCCGGATATGCGAGGGATTTTGTGTACTTAAAAGCATTGGAGATCCAGGGCTTCAAGTCCTTTCCGGACAAGACGCGCCTGAATTTTGACCAGGAGATCACGGCGATCGTCGGCCCGAACGGGAGCGGCAAGTCGAACATATCGGACGCCATCCTGTGGGTCATGGGCGAGCAGCGCACGAAAACGCTGCGCGGCGGCAAGATGGAGGATGTCATCTTCGGCGGCACGGAAAAGCGCAGCCCCATGGGCTTTGCGCAGGTGTCGCTCATCCTTGACAACAGCACCGGCATCTTCGACACCGAGAACACCGAGGTCATGATTACCCGCCGCTATTACCGCAGCGGCGAGAGCGAATATTATATCAATCGCGAGGCCTGCCGCCTGCGCGATATCAATGAGCTGCTCATGGACACCGGTCTCGGCCGCGACGGGTACTCGATCATCGGGCAGGGCCGCATCGCCGAGATCGTCTCCGGCAAGAGCAACGAGCGCCGCGAGATCTTTGAGGAAGCGGCCGGCATCTCGCGCTACCGCTACCGCAAGGAGGAGTCGGAGCGCAAGCTCGCCCGCACGGAGGAAAACCTCCTGCGCATCAATGACAAGGTCGATGAGCTGGAGCTGCAGGTCGAGCCCCTGCGCAAGCAGGCCGAGACGGCGAAGAAGTACCTGCGCCTGCGCGACGAACTCAAGAGCGCGGAGGTCTCCGTCTGGATGGAGACGCTCGATCGTCTGCACGCGCAGGCAGAGACCGTCAACCGCGATTATCAGACCGCGAAGGAGAACCTCGCCGGCGCGCAGCGCGAGCTCGAGCAGCTCTACGCTGCGTCGGAGAACATCGCGCAGAAGATGCGCGAGAAGGACCTTGAGTCCGAGCGCACGCGCGAGCAGATCTCCGAGGCCGAGAGCGCGGCCGCCGAGTGCGAGAGCGCCGCGGCCGTCGTGCGCACGAACCTGCAAAACAGCGCCGACAGCATTGCGCGCCTGCGCGTGGAGGCGTCCGAACAGGCGGACCGCGCCAGTGCCCTGCAGGCGCAGATCGACGCGCAGCAGCGCCGCCTGCAGGAGATCGAGGCGGAAAAAGCGCAGCACGCGCAGGAGATCCGGTCCGTGCTCGATGAGATCGACCGCAACGCGGCCTCCTCCGGCGAAGCCGAGCGCGCGTACACGGAGCTTCTGGCCAAAGAGAGCGCGCAGAGCAGCGCACTGGCCGAGTGCCGCACGCGCATCACGCTCCTGGCCGATAAATCGCAGGAGCTGCTCGATCAGGAAAACGCCGTCGCCACCGCCGCCGCGGAAGCGGCCGAGCATCTGGCGGCGCTCGAGGCGCAGGCGCAGGAAAAGCAGACCGCGCAGCAGCAGGCCCGCACCGCGTGCGATGCCCTGCGCGCGGAACAAAGGGAAAAGGCCCAGCGTCTTTCTGCCTGTGAGCAGGCGCTCACGAAACAGCAGGAGCGGCTGTCCGGCCTGACGGTCGACCTGCGCAGCACCGAGTCGCGCATCCATATGCTCACCGAGATGGAGAAGGACTTCGAGGGCTACAACCGCGCGGTCAAGGCCGTCATGCACGCGGCCGAGAAGGGGACGCTGCGCGGCGTGCGCGGCCCGGTCGCGAACCTCATCAAGACCGGCGACCGCTACGCCCTCGCCATCGAGACGGCGCTCGGCGCCGCGGCGCAGAACATCGTCGTCGATACGCAGAGCTGCGGCGCACAGGCCATTGAGCTCCTGCGCCGGCGCGAGACCGGCCGCGCGACGTTCCTGCCGCTCGATACCATCCGTCCGATGCACTTAAACAGCGTGCCAGATCAGGAGCCGGGCTATGTCGGCGTGGCCGATACGCTCGTCACCTGCGCCGCCGCTTACCGCAATATTGTCAGCAATCTTCTCGGCCGCACCGTCGTGGCCGAGACGATGAAAGACGCCATCGCCATCTCCAGGCGCTATGACCACCGCTACCGCATCGTCACGCTCGACGGGCAGCTCGTCAATGCCGGCGGCTCGCTCACCGGCGGCAGCGCCGCCAAGGGCAGCGGCATCCTCTCACGCGCGAACGAGCTCAAGCGCCTGCGTGCAGCGCTCGACACACTCACGCTGGAGAAAAAGCAGCGCGAGGCCGAGCTTGAGGACGCGCAGACGGCGCTCGACGTGGCGCACGCGCAGCTCGACACCGCGCAGGCGCAGCTGGAGCAGGCGGTCGAGACGCTGCACAAGGCGGAGTCCGAGGCCGCGCAGGTCGCGCTGCTGAAAAACGCTGCGCAGGAGACCATCGCGGGGCAGAATGCGTCCATCGCTACCTGCCGCGCACAGCAGAAGGCAAATCAGGACCGCATCACGGCCGCCCGCGCCGACGCGCTTTCGGCGGAGCAGGCGCTCGCCCAGCTCCGCGCCGAGCGCGACCAGAGCGAGCTTGGCCGCGGCGCGTTTGACCGCCGCCGTCAGGAGCTGGCCGACCAACTGGCCGGCCTGCGGGCGGAGTCGGCGTCTCTGGACGCCGAGCGCGAGACCATCACGCGCACTATGCAGCAGATCCACGACCTCTTTGAGGAAATGACCGGCGACCGCACGGCCCGCCTCGCCCAGATCGAGCAGGCCGAGGCCGGCACGCAGCAGCTGCAGCAGACCCTGCAGATGCACGAGCGCCGCCTGGCCGAGCTGCGCCAGCGCGTAGAGACGCTGCGCGGCGAGCTTGCCGCGTGCAGCAGCCGCAAGCTGGAGCTTGAGGGTCAGCGCACCCGCACCGACCGTGATGCGCAGGCACGCAACCGCGATCTGCTGGATATGCAGGGTCTTGTGTCGCGCTTTGAGCAGAAGAAGCTCTCGGCTGACATGGAGGAAAAGCAGATCCTCGATAAACTCTGGGACAATTACGAGCTCAGCCGCACGGCGGCCGAGGCGCTGCGCCAGCCGGTCGAGAACATGACGCAGGCCAGCCGCCAGATCGCCGAGCTGCGGCGCAATATCGGCGCGCTGGGCACGCCGAACCTCGGCGCAATCGACGAATTCACGCGCGTGAACACGCGCTACACCTTCCTCACCGGCCAGCGGGACGACATTCTCAAAGCCAAGCGCGAGCTGACCGGCATCATCGCCGACGTGACGGGGGAGATGGAGGGCATCTTCACCACGCAGTTTCAGGCGATCGATCAGGCGTTCCGCCAGACATTTCTGGAGCTGTTCGGCGGCGGCAAGGCCGCGCTCGTGCTCGAGGACCCGGAGCACGTGCTCGACAGCGGCATCGAGATCAAGGTGCAGCCGCCCGGCAAGGCACTCTCGACGCTGAGTCTCATGTCCGGCGGCGAGATGGCGTTCGTGGCCATCGCGCTCTACTTTGCCATTTTGAAGGTCCGGCCGACGCCGTTTTGCGTCATGGACGAGATCGAGGCTGCGCTCGACGAGGCGAACGTCACGCGCTATGTGCAGTATATGCGCCGCCTGGCCAAAAACACGCAGTTTCTCGTCATCACGCACCGCCGCGGCACCATGGAGGAGGCCGACCATCTGTTCGGCGTGACCATGCAGGAAAAAGGCGTATCCCGCGTCATCGAGCTTTCGCTGGATGAAGCGGCTAAAACCATATCGTAACGGAGAAGATAGTTCTATGGGATTTTTTGATAAGATCAAACAGGGCCTGACCAAGACCAAGACGAAGATGGACGCCCAGCTGACCGGCATTTTTGCCGCCTATGAGCCGGGCGACGAGGAATTTTTCGAGGACCTTGAGGAAACGCTCATCCTCGCCGATACCGGCGTGGAAACGACGACAAAGGCCATCGCCCAGCTGCGCAAGGCCATCGAGCTCAAGAAGCTGCGCACCGGCGCCGAGGTGAAAAAGGAGTTCGTGCAGATCCTCACGCGCATCCTCAAGGTGCAGGACACCATGCTCCTGCTCACGACGCAGCCATCGGTCGTGCTCGTCGTCGGCGTCAACGGCGTCGGTAAGACGACGACGATCGGCAAGCTCGCCGCCCAGCTCAAGAAGGAGGGTAACCGTGTCCTGCTCTCGGCGGCGGATACGTTCCGCGCCGCGGCGGCCGACCAGCTCACCGTCTGGGCGCAGCGCGCGGGCGTGGACATCGTCAAGCACGAGGAGGGCTCCGACCCTGCCGCCGTGGTGTTCGATTCCATTCAGGCGGCGAAGGCCCGCGGCACGGACGTTGTCATCATCGACACCGCCGGCCGCCTGCACAACAAGGCAAACCTCATGAACGAGCTCAATAAGATCACCCGCGTCATCCGCCGCGAGCTGCCGGAGGCCGACATTGAAACGCTCATGGTGCTCGATGCCACGACCGGCCAGAACGGCCTCATCCAGGCCAAGCAGTTTCTCGACACGGCGGACCTCACCGGTATCGTGCTCACGAAGCTCGACGGCACGGCCAAGGGCGGCATCGTCTTTGCCATCGCAAACGATCTGCAGCTGCCGGTGAAATACGTCGGCGTCGGCGAGCAGATCGACGACCTGCTGGAGTTCAAGCCCGCGGAATTTGTGGAGGCGCTGCTGTCATGATCCTTGCAAGCAACAACGCACATAAGCTCGAGGAGTTTCGCGCCATTTTTGCGGATATGGGCATTGAGATCATCCCGCAGAGTGCGGCCGGCTGCCGCTTTGAGGTGGATGAGACGGGGGAAACCTTTGAGGAAAACGCTTATCTGAAGGCCATCGCCGTCACCCGCGCGACGGGGCAGCCCGCCGTCGCGGACGATTCCGGTCTCATGGTCGATGCGCTCGGCGGCGCGCCCGGCGTGCACTCGGCGCGCTATACCGGCCGGCATGAGGACTCGGACGCCGCGCGCTACACGCTCCTGCTCCGCAATCTCGGCGACCGCACCGACCGCACGGCCCGGTTCGTGTCGTGCATCTGCTGCACGTTTCCGAACGGCGACGTCCTGCGCGCCCGCGGCACCTGCGAGGGCAGCATCCTGTTTGCACCGCGCGGGGAAAACGGCTTCGGCTATGACCCCGTGTTCCAGCCGGACGGCTATGCCTGCTCCATGGCGGAGCTGCGTCCGGAAGAGAAAAACGCCATTTCTCATCGTGGGAATGCGCTCAAAATCCTGAAAGAAGAATTGAGGAACTACTATGCTGACAAGTAAACAGCGCGCCCAGCTGCGCGGCCTCGCCGCGACGGAGGACACCATCGTCCACATCGGCAAGGGCGGCATTACGGACAACATCATCACCCAGATGAGCGACGCGCTCAAGGCGCGCGAGCTCGTCAAGGGCCGCGTGCTCGAAAACTCGCTCCTGACGGCGCGCGAGGCGTGCGACGCGCTTGCCGAGACCTGCCGCGCCGAACCCGTGCAGGTCATCGGCTCGAAGTTCGTGCTCTATAAGCGCAACGAGCAGAAGCCGAAGATCGAGCTCGTGAAAAAGGCAAAGAAATGAAGATCTGCATCTATGGCGGCAGCTTCAACCCGCCGCATCTGGGACATACGGCTGCGCTGCGCGCGGTGCGCGCGGCGATCCGGCCGGATCTGACGCTTGTCATCCCGGACCGCATCCCGCCGCACAAGGAGCTCACGGCGGGCAGTCCGGAGCCGGCGGAGCGCCTGCTCATGACGATGCTGGCTTTTTCTGGCGAGCCGGGCGTGGAGGTCTCCGACATGGAGCTGCATCGCTCCGGCAAAAGCTATACGGCCGACACCGTGCGCGAGCTGCGCGCGTGCAATCCGGATGCGGAGCTGTACCTCGTCATCGGCACGGATATGCTCACGACGTTCGAGGAGTGGCACGATTTCCGGTATCTGCTCGGGCAGGTGACGCTCGTCGCACTCGCCCGCACGGGCGATGAGCATGATGAGGTGGAGCGCTTCAGCGCCTACCTGCGCGAGACGTATGCCGCCCGCGTCATCGCCCTGCCGGCCGAGCCGATTCCGGTTACGAGCACGGCCGTGCGCGCGCTGCTGCCGCAGCGGCGGGGCAGCGAGTACCTTGCGCCGAATGTGTATGCGCACATCATTCAGCAGCGGCTCTACGGCGCAAAGCCCGATCTTAACTGGCTGCGCGAGCAGGCTTACCCCATGCTCAAGCCGCGGCGTATCTCCCACGTCTGGGGCTGCGAGCACGAGGCGCGCCGTCTCGCCGAGCGCTGGGGCTGCGACCCCGATGCTGCTGCAGAGGCCGGAATTTTGCACGATTGCACGAAAAAATTAGAGCTATCTGACCAATTGCTATTGTCTGAAAAATATGGTATCATGAACGATACGGTCGAAACGGCCAACACCAAGCTCCTGCACGCCAAAACCGGCGCTGCCGTGGCGAAGGACCGTTTCGGCGTACCGCTTGAGATAGAAAGCGCCATTCGCTGGCACACGACCGGCAAACCCGATATGACTACGCTCGAAAAGGTCCTGTACATGGCCGACTATATCGAGCCGTCGCGGGATTTTGACGGCGTGGACGAGCTGCGGCGGCTCGCTTACACCGATCTCGACGCGGCCATGGTGCTCGGGCTGAAAATGAGCCTCGAGGATCTGGAGGCCGGCGGCATCACGCCGCACGAGAACACGGTGCAGGCATTAAACTGGTATCAGGGCAGGGAAAAAGAATATGAAAAGACGACAGAGTGACGATCGCTATCCGGGCGATTACGGCGGATATGACGATCAGGGTTACGACCGTTACGACGGCGGCTATGATGACGGCTACGACGACGGCAGCGGCTTTCAGGACGACCCGTTTTCCGAGGCGTCCGCGGCGGTGAATCACCGCGTGCAGGCGCAGCAGTCGCAGGCAAAGCGGAAGAAAAAGAAGAAAGTGCGCATCACGGTCATTGTGGTCGTGGTGCTGGCGCTGCTCATCGGCGAGTTTGCGATCCTGATGAACCACTGGGTCAGCCCGCCGAGTCTGACCGGCGGCCTGAGCGACGGCAATCCGGACGACGGTGTGAACGTCAGCGCCGACGGCCGCAAGAAGGGGTGCTATACGTTCCTCATCGCGGGCAAGGACCGCGCGGCCGGCCTGACGGATACGGTGCTCGTCGGCATGCTCGACACGGAGAACAAGTCGCTGAAATTTGTCAGCATTCCGCGCGACACGGCCGTAAACGTGTCCTATAAACCCAAGAAGATGAACCAGTACTACGCCGCGGCCGAGAACAACGGCAAGGACGGCGTGGAGGCGCTCATCGGCGGCGCGGAGCAGATTCTCGGCTACCGGGTCGACAGTTATGCGCTCTTTGACGTAGAGGTGTTCGTCGAGCTCATTGACGCCATGGGCGGCATCGATTTTGACGTCCCGGTCGATATGGACTATGATGATCCCGGACAGGATCTGAGCATCCATGTCCAGAAGGGCTATCAGCACCTCAACGGCTATCAGACCATGGGTGTGTTCCGCTTCCGCAACACGTATGCCAACGGCGATATCGGCCGCATCGACGTGCAGCACCAGTTGCTTAAGGCCATGACGAGCCAGTTTTTGAAGCTGCACAACATCCCAAATCTCAACAAACTCATTGACATCTATGAAAAGGAAGTCACCACAAACCTGTCGGCAGGCAACGTGATGTTCTACGTCAAGGAGTTTTTGAAACTTGATGAAAGCGCCATCTCGTTTGAGACGATCCCGGCCAATTACAACGGCACCAAAAACGGCATGTCCTACGTGTTCATCCACGTGGATGAGTGGCTGGATTATCTCAACACCTGGCTCAACCCCTATACAACGGAGATCACGTCCGCGAACGTGGACATTCTCTATGAATCCAATGGGCAGGTCGTGGCCACGTCCGGCACCGTCCAGAGCCCGAACAAATGGTAACGAAAAGGAAGGATGTAGCATTATGATGCCTGCTAACGAGCTTGCCGCGGTCATCGTCAAGGCGCTGGACGCAAAAAAGGGCGAGAACATTCAGCTGCTCAAGACCCGGGAACTGACGACGCTGGCGGACTATTTTGTCATCTGCACGGCCAGCTCCTCGACGCACGTCAAGACTCTGACCGACGCTGTGGAAGCGGCGGCGGACGACGTGGGCGAACCTGTCCTGCGCCGGGAGGGCCACCGCAGCGGCAGCTGGGTCCTGCTCGACTACGGCTGTGTGATCGTGCACGTGTTCCAGGACGAGGCCCGCAAGTTTTATGATCTGGAGCGGCTCTGGAGCGATGCGGAGGTCGTGGACATCTCCGACATGCGCGCTTAAAGCACCAACAGGAACCAACCGGGGCGGACCATCGCGCCGCCCCGCGATCTACTTATGATTTTTTGATTTTTCAGAGAGAAGTGAATGTTATGAAGTACGATTTCCAGGCGATCGAGAAAAAATGGCAGGCGCGCTGGGAGAAAGAAAAGCCCTTTGCAGCCGTCACCGGTGACCCGCGGCCGAAGTTTTACGGCCTGATCGAGTTCCCGTACCCCTCCGGCCAGGGCCTGCACGTCGGCCATCCGCGCCCGTTCACGGCAATGGACATCATCTGCCGCAAGCGCCGGATGCAGGGCTATAACGTTCTGTTCCCGATCGGCTTTGACGCCTTCGGCCTGCCGACCGAGAACTATGCCATCAAGAACCATATCCACCCGGCTGTCGTGACGAAAAACAACATTGCCAACTTCACCAGCCAGCTCAAGATGCTCGGCTACAGCTTTGACTGGGACCGCGCGGTCGATACGACCGACCCGTCTTATTACAAGTGGACGCAGTGGATCTTCCTGCAGATGTATAAGCACGGCCTGGCCTATAAGACCACGATGCCCGTCAACTGGTGCACGAGCTGCAAGTGCGTGCTCGCCAACGAAGAGGTCGTCAACGGCGTCTGCGAGCGCTGCGGCAGCGAGGTCGTGCGCAAGGAGAAGAGCCAGTGGATGCTCGCCATCACGAAGTACGCCCAGCGCCTGATCGACGATCTGGACGATGTGGATTACATCGAGCGCGTCAAGACGCAGCAGCGCAACTGGATCGGCCGCTCCACCGGCGCGGAGATCACGTTCAAGACCAACGTCGGCGACGACATCACCGTCTACACCACCCGCGCCGATACGCTCTTCGGCACGACGTATATGGTCATCTCGCCGGAGCACCCGCTGCTCAAGCAGTGGCAGCCGCACATCGCCAACTGGGACGCCGTGGCCGCCTATCAGGAAGAGGCTGCGCACAAGTCCGATTTTGAGCGCGGCGAGCTCAACAAGGAAAAGACCGGTGTCCGTCTCGAGGGCATCGAGGTCATGAACCCCGTGACGCACAAGGCACTGCCCATGTTCGTCTCGGATTACGTTCTCATGGGCTACGGCACCGGCATCGTCATGGGCGTTCCGGGCCACGACCAGCGCGACTGGGAGTTTGCTACGAAGTTCGGCCTGCCGATCGTCGAGGTCGTCGCCGGCGGCGACGTGACGAAGGAAGCCTTCGTCGCCAAGGACGACAGCGCCGTCATGGTCAACTCCGGCTTCCTCAACGGCATGACCGTGAAAGAGGCTATCCCTGCCATGAAGAAGTATGTCGTGGAGCAGGGCATCGGCAGGGAAAAGGTCAACTATAAGCTGCGTGACTGGGTCTTCAGCCGCCAGCGTTACTGGGGCGAGCCGATCCCGCTCGTCAACTGCCCGAAGTGCGGCTGGGTGCCGATCCCGGAGGATCAGCTCCCGCTCGTGCTCCCGCAGGTGGACAGCTATGAGCCCACCGACGATGGCGAGAGCCCGCTGAGCAAGATGACCGACTGGGTCAACACCACCTGCCCGCAGTGCGGCGGCCCTGCCAAGCGCGAGACCGATACCATGCCGCAGTGGGCCGGCTCAAGCTGGTATTTCCTGCGCTACATGGACCCGCACAATGACAAAGCGCTCGCTTCCAAGGAGGCGCTGGACTACTGGAGCCCGGTCGACTGGTACAACGGCGGCATGGAGCACACCACGCTCCATCTGCTCTACAGCCGCTTCTGGCACAAGTTCCTGTATGACATCGGCGTCGTGCCGACCAAGGAGCCGTATCAGAAGCGCACGAGCCACGGCATGATCCTCGGCGAGGGCGGCGAGAAGATGTCCAAGTCCCGCGGCAACGTCGTCAACCCCAACGACATCGTCGATCAGTACGGCGCGGACACCATGCGTCTGCACATCATGTTCATCGGCGACTTTGAGAAGGCCGTCACCTGGTCCAACGAGGCCGTCAAGGGCTCGAAGCGCTTCCTCGACCGCGTCTGGAACCTGGCCGAGAGCTGCACGGACGACCCGGCCATTTCGGACAAGAACGAGGCGATCATCCACAAGACCATCAAGAAGGTCACGGAGGACATCGATGAGCTGAAGATGAACACCGCCATCGCGTCCATGATGACCATGGCCAACGAGTTTGCCACCAACGGCTGCACGAAGGGCGACATGGAGCAGCTGCTGCTCCTGCTCAGCCCGTTTGCGCCGCACATTGTCGAGGAGCTCTGGGAACGGCTCGGCTTCGCTGCCAAGTACGGCAGGATGTGCTGCCAGTGCGACTGGCCGACGTATGACGAGGCCAAAACGGTCGACACGACCGTCACCATGGCCGTGCAGGTGCTCGGCAAGCTCAAGGGCACCGTCACCGTGGCCAAGGACAGCGACCAGCAGACCGTTGTCGACGCGGCGCTGCAGCTCGATAAGGTCCAGCGCCAGATGGAGGGCATGCAGATCGTGAAGGTCATCCACGTCCCGAACAAGCTTGTCAACCTGATTTTGAAGCCGAAGGCCTAACTTCATCTTGACATCTGCGATCATTGCAATTATAATATTAACGCTAAAGCCATGCATGATGGCCCTTGAAGCGCCGCAAGGCGTATTTGGAGGGAGGGAATAAAATGTCTGAAATCTACGTCAAGGAGAATGAGTCTCTGGACAACGCGCTCAAGAGATTTAAGCGCAGCTGTGCCAAGGCCGGCGTCATGTCTGATCTGCGCCGCAAGGAGTACTACCAGAGCCCCAGCGTTCGTCGCCGCAAAAAGTCGGAGGCTGCACGCAAGAACAAGAATAAGCGTTACTACTAATGCAAACAAAAAATCCTGCATCCGAGGATGCAGGATTTTTCTTTGCTTTTTCAGCCCTGCTGCTCATATACCGGCAGGTCCACATACGTCGGCGCGTGCGCCAGCGCCGGGATCAGCACGTCGACGGCGTCCGTCATGCGCAGCTTGAGCGTGGAGGTGTTGATGCACGGGTGGCAGCAGAGGTACGTATCGTCCAGCAGGTCGCGGTCGATGAGCAGACGCACGCGATGGTCATGATCGTTCATCAGCCCCAGCACGCTCACGGAGCCGGGCGTGATGTCCAGCAGCTCGCGCATATGCTCCGGCGATGCGAACGACAGCCGCGCGCTGCCGATCTGGTGCGAGAGATCCTTCGTGCGAAACGGCTTGTGCCCCGGCATCAGCAGCAGGTAAAATGCCGTCTGCTGCCGGTTCGTGAGAAAGAGATTCTTGCAGATCCCGGCCCCCAGCACGTCCTCCACGGCGGCGCAGGCCTCGATCGTGTCGGCGGCGTCGTGATCGGCCCGGTCGTAGGCGAGCCCAAGCCGGTCGAGCAGGTCGTAGCAGCGCAGCTCCTTGTCCAGCCGCTGCCCGCTTGCCGGGCGGCCGTGATATAATGTTTGGTCAACAAACATGGTGTCAACTCCTTAAAAATCGGTCTGCCGCCATTATAGCGGCTTTGGCGTGCGGGTTCAAGTCCCACCGTCCGGTTGACAGGGCGGGGCGAAACGGGTACAATATACCCTGTAAAACTGTGCAGAAAGGAACTTCTCATGGCGTATCAGCTCATCGCCGTCGATATGGACGGCACATTGCTCAATTCCAAAAAAGAGATCACACCGCGCACGGAGGCCGCCGTCACCGCGGCGCTCGCGCGCGGATATCACGTCGTCATGACGACCGGGCGCGGCTACCGGCAGATCGTGCCGTATATGGCGCAGTTTCCGGCCATGCGCTATGCTATCACGTCCAGCGGTGCTGCCGTGGCCGACTGCGCGCAGGATCGGATCATTTCGGCACAGAACCTCCCGGATGACGCGGCGGCGGAGCTTGTCCGTGCGTTCGAGGGACTTGACGGATTCCCGATCATTTTCTCCAACGGTGAGGCGCTCTACCGTCCGGAGCTGCTCAATGACCCGCAGCACTTCGGCATGGACGCCTATGTGGAGAATTTTAAGAGCCACTGCACGGCCGTTCCGGACATGGAGCAGCGCTTTCTCGCCGCGCCCTATCCGGTGGAGAAGCTGGACTTTTACTTTGTCGATTCCGCCGAGCGCGCCAAGTACCTCGCGCGCGTGCAGGATGTGCGCGCCTGGGTCGTTCCGTGCGAGAGCGCGGGCGTGGAGATCAACGCCGTCGGCGTCGACAAGGGGAGCGGTCTGCAGGCGCTGTGCCGCTGCCTGAATATCCCCATCAGCGCTGCGATCGCCATCGGCGACTCGGAAAACGACCGCCCGCTCCTGCGCGACGCCGGTCTGCCGCTCGCAATGGGCAACGCCATTGCGGAGGTAAAGGCGGCGGCGCAGTACGTCATGCCCGACTGCGACCATGACGGTGTGGCGGAGGCTGTTGAGCGCTTTCTGCTCGCGCAAAGTTGACCGGGCGCGCGAAGCGTTGTATGATAAGAAATAACCCCATTTGCGGGGGAGTGTAACAGGAGGCAGTGTCCATGGACAACATTCAGCAGCTGAAACAGTGGATCGACGGCAGCGACCGCATCGTGTTTTTCGGCGGCGCCGGCGTCTCGACCGAGAGCGGCATCCCGGATTTTCGCAGCGTGGACGGCCTGTATAACCAGAAGTATGATTATCCGCCCGAGACCATCCTGAGCCATTCCTTCTTCATGGCGCACCCGGAGGCGTACTACAAATTCCACCGGGACAAGCTCGTCGTCGACGGGGCCAAGCCCAACCGCGCCCACCTGCGCCTGGCGGAGCTGGAGCGTGAGGGCAAGCTCCAGGCAGTCATCACGCAGAATATCGACGGCCTGCATCAGGCGGCCGGGAGCAAGAACGTGCTCGAGCTGCACGGCAGCATCCACCGCTGCTACTGCATGCGCTGCGGCCGGCCGTACCCGGCGGAGCGCGTCAACCACGGCACCGGCGTGCCGCACTGCGACTGCGGCGGCATCATCCGGCCGGACATCGTGTTTTATGAGGAGTGCCTGGACGACGATGTCGTGTCCAAGGCGGTCCATTATATCCGCGAGGCAGAGGTCCTCATCGTCGGCGGCACGTCGCTGGCCGTGTACCCCGCGGCCGGACTTTTGAATTACTACCGGGGCAATAAGTTGGTGCTCATCAACCGCAGCGCCACGCCATATGACGATCAGGCGAATCTCATCATCCATGAGAAGATCGGCGAAGTCTTTGCTCAGGTATAACGGAGGAAACAGGTTTTCATGCGAATTGACGTAATGGGCGTCGGGTTTGACAGCCTGACGATGGACGAAGCGGTCGCGCGTGCGCGTGACCTGATGGCGGAGCGGCGTGCGGCCTATGTCGTCACGCCGAATCCGGAGATCGTGATGCTCTGCCGCGACGATCCCGCGGCCATGCAGGCCGTGCAGGGGGCGGACCTCGTCCTGCCGGACGGCATCGGCGTGATCTACGGCGCGAAAATTCTCGGCACGCCGCTGCGCGCGAAGCTGCCGGGCATCGACTTTGCCTCGGCGCTGATGGCGCAGATGGGGCAGGAGGGCAAAAGCGTGTTCCTGCTGGGGGCCAAGCCCGGCGTCGCGGACGCGGCGGCGGAGAAAATGCGTGAGCGCTTCCCCGGCCTCGTCATCGCCGGGACGAACGACGGCTATTTTCAGGACGACGACCCCGTGGTGGAAAAGATCAACGCCGCGCAGCCGGACCTGCTGCTCGTGTGCCTCGGCGCGCCGAAGCAGGAGCTCTGGATGCAGCGCAACGCGCCGCGCCTGCGCGTCGGCCTCATGGCCGGCCTCGGCGGCAGTCTGGACGTGTTCGCCGGCAATGTCAAGCGCGCGCCGAAGTTTTTCCAGAAGCTCGGGCTCGAGTGGTTTTACCGGCTCCTGAAGGAGCCGAAGCGCATCGGCCGCATGATGAAGCTGCCGAAATTCCTGTTTGCGGCCATCGGCTGCAAACTCCGGGGGAAGAAACACCATGGCGAAGGGTAAACTGATTGTACTGGAGGGCATTGACGGCAGCGGAAAATCCGCGCAGTACCGCCGCCTGTGCGCTCGTTTTGACGAGATGGGCATGGCCTATCACCACATCGTCTTTCCGCGCTACGACCAGGAGTCGTCGGCGCTCATCCGCATGTATCTCAACGGTGCGTTCGGCGCGCACCCGTCGGATGTCAATGCGTATGCCGCGTCCACGTTCTTCGCGGTCGACCGCTATGCGTCTTACCGCACCGACTGGGGCGAGATCTACGAAAACGGCGGCCTGATCCTTTCGGACCGCTACACGACCTCGAACGCCATCCATCAGGGCTCCAAGCTCCCGGAGGCGGAGCTGCCGGCCTTTTTTGACTGGCTGTATGATCTGGAGTATGGCAAGATGGGCCTGCCGCGCCCGGATCTGGTGCTCTATCTGGATGTCGACCTGCCGACCTCGCTCAAGCGGATGCAGCACCGGCAGGAAAAGCACAACACCAAGGCCGATATCCACGAGCAGGACGTGGCCTATCTGGAAAACTGCCTGCGCATCGGCCGCCTCGCCGCCGCGCACTATGGCTGGACGGTCGTGCCATTCATGAAAGACGGTGCCGAGCGCGAGCTGGAAGAAAAGCACGAGGAGATCTTCTCCATCATCCGCAGCGCGCTGTGAGCATTTCCGGGGAAAAGGCCGCCCTGCGCGCGCAGCTGCGCGCCCGGCTTTCGCAGAGCGACCCGGCGGAGAACGCCGCGTGCGATGTGCGCATTACACAGTTGGTGCTCTCGCTGCCGGCGTTTCAGGCGGCGGAGCGGGTCTTTGCCTATTGCAGCGTCGTGCCCGAGGTGGACACGCATGCCATCCTTGCGCAGGCGCGGCGGCGCGGCAAGACGGCCGCGCTTCCGGTCACGCAGCCGGACGGGCAGATGCAGTTTGCGCGCTATGACGGTGCGCTCGTGCCCGGGCGCTATGGCATCCCGGAACCGCCGCACAGCGCGCAGATCCTGCTGCCGCAGCCCGGCGACCTGATGCTCGTCCCGGCGCTGGCGTATGACCGTGCCGGGCGGCGTCTTGGCCGCGGCGGCGGGTACTATGACCGCTTTCTGGCGCTTGTGGACTGCTGCACCGTGGGGCTGATCCGCGCGGCATTTTTGCTCGATGCGCTGCCGGCTGAATGGAACGATGTGCCGGTTTCCGCCGTCATAACCGAGGACGGCGTTTTGTACCCACAGGAAAAACCGGGGCTCCCGGAGGAGCCCCGATCGGTGTCGAGCCGTTAGCAGCCGCAGCCGCAGCCGTTATTGTTGTTATCGCAGCCGCAGTTGCCCCAACCGCCGCAGCAGAAGAGCAGGATCAGAATGAGGATGATCCAGAGACAGCTATTATTATTTCCGCAGCACATAACCAAAACCCTTTCTCCGCGCAACTGATTTTTGCGTGGCCAGACCCCGCGCGGTGCATGGATCTGGCGCGATGTTTTCCGGCGTGACCGGAGAAACGGCGCCGTTTCCGTCCGTCGCCTTATCTTATGCCCCTCGGGGCATGGGGGTTCCTCCGCCGTGTGGGCGGCAGGGACGAATTCCATGTTGACAGGGAGACCGAACCATGTCTGATCACTTTAAGAACTTTGATGAGCTGTTCCGCGACGAGCGGGATTCGTCCCGTCCGCAGCGACCGGCCCAGTCACGGCCGGCAGCCGCACAGCCTGCCCGCCGCCGTCCGGCCCAGCCGCATCCGGCGCAGCCGGAGGGGCAGCGCTCCGCGCGCCCGGCCCAGCCGCATCCGGCACGCCCGCACGCCGTGCAGCCGGAGGGCCAGCAGCACCCCGTCCGTCCCCGGCCTGCACAGCAGCATGCCCAGCCCCGCCCGGGGCAGACGCGGGATTCGCACGCGCAGCAGCCGCAGCGGCCGGTCCGTCCGCGCCCGGAGCAGACGCACACCGCGCGCCCGGCCCAGCCGGAAGCGCCGCGCCGTGCCGGACGCAGCGGCTGCCTCGGCGGCCTGATCTATTTTGCCTTCGTCGTCAGCATCAGCATCATTCTCGCCTGCGTCGGCTGGATGGCGGCGTCGGACGTGCTCGCGCTCAATAAGGAGCCGGTCACGGCGACGGTCACGCTCGACAAGGCGGAGTTCAAGGACGTCACCATTTCGTACACGGACGCTGACGGCAACGCCAAGGAGCGCGCCGGTCATCAGGTGAGCGTGGGCTACGTGGCAAAGCAGCTCAAGGACGCCGGCATCATCAAGTACAAGGGCCTCTTCGAGCTATACTGCAGCGTCTCGCACGCGAAAACGAAGATCGACCCCGGCACGTACGAGCTGAGCACGAACTACGATTACCGCGCCCTCGTCAAGAAAATGCAGGTCGGCTCCGGCGCCATGGTCACGACCAAGGTCACCATCCCCGAGGGCTATACGATGGAGCAGATCTTCCACAAGCTCGAGGATGAAAACGTCTGTTCGTATGACGACCTTATGGACGCGGCGGCCAATTATTCCTACAACTACTCGTTCATCGACCAGAGCATGCAGGGCGACGCCAAGCGCCTCGAGGGCTTCCTGTTCCCGGACACGTATGAGTTCTATCAGGGCATGCAGGCATCGAGCGCCATCAACAAATTCCTCGAAAACTTCCACGACCGCATCACGGCCGAGATGCTCGAAAAGGCGGACGAGCGCGGCATGACCATGCAGGAGGTCGTCACGGTCGCGTCCATGATCGAGAAGGAAGCGGCCAACGACGATGAGCGCGCCATGATCGCCGCCGTCATCTATAACCGCATCGCTGCGGGCATGCCGCTGCAGATCGACTCGACGATCATGTACGTCCTGCCGGAGCACAAGGATGTGCTCACCGTGGAGGACACGAAGATCGACAGCCCGTACAACACCTATCAGAACAAGGGCCTGCCGCCCACGCCGATCGCCAACCCCGGTCTTGCGTCCCTCAAGGCGACGCTCTCGCCGGCGAGCACGCAGGCGCTGTACTACGCGCTTGACGCCGAGTCCGGCACGCACAAGTTCTTCACGAGCTATGGCGAGTTCCAGGCGTTCGTGGCCAAACAGAGTTATTCACAATAAGCGGGGATCGAACATGAACAAACCGGAATTGTTATGCCCTGCCGGAGATCTGGAGCGCCTGCAAATGGCGCTCCATTTCGGTGCAGACGCAGTGTATCTGGCCGGGGCGCAGTTCGGCATGCGCGCCGGAGCCGAAAATTTCACACCGGACGGCATCCGCGCGGCCGTGCAGCTTGCGCACGCGCAGGGCTCCGCCGTACACGTGACGTGCAATACGCTGCCGCGTGATGACGAGATGGCGCAGCTGCCGCCGTATCTGGAGCTGCTCGACGATGCGGGGGTGGATGCAATCATCGCGGCCGATCTCGGCGTCATCACGCTCGCAAAGCGCTATGCGCCGCACGCCGCGCTGCACGTCAGCACGCAGTTCGGCGTGGTCAATTCGGCGGCTGCTGCGGCGCTGCATGATCTCGGTGCGCAGCGGGTCGTGCTCGCGCGCGAGCTGTCGCTCGCCGAGATCGCCGCCATCCGCGCCCACACGCCGCCAGAGCTGGAGCTCGAGGCGTTCGTGCACGGGGCGATGTGCGTGTCGTTTTCCGGCCGCTGCCTGCTGTCGAACTACCTCACCGGGCGCGATGCCAACCGCGGCCGCTGCGCCCAGCCCTGCCGCTGGAAGTACGGACTCACGGAGTCCAAGCGCCCCGGCCAGGTGTTTGACATCACGGAGGACGAGCGCGGGACGTACATCTTCAACTCCCGCGACATGTGCATGATCGACCACCTGCCGGAGCTGCTGGCGGCCGGAATCACGAGCCTGAAGATCGAGGGGCGCACCAAGAGCGCTTACTACGTCGGCGCGGTCACGAATGCCTACCGCCACGCGCTCGATGATGCCATCGCCGGCCGGCCGCTCGACCCGGTCTGGCAGCGCGAGGTGCTGCAGATCAGTCACCGGCCGTACAGCACCGGGTTCTATTTCGGTCAGCCGGGGCAGTATACGGCAAACTCCGCCTACTTTGCCGGGGCGGAGGTCTGCGCCGTCGTGGAGGGCACCGCGGCCGATGGGCGCGCCGTGCTGACGCAGCGCAACAAGTTCGCCGTCGGAGATACGCTCGAGCTTGTCACGAATACCGCGGCACCCGTGACCTTCACGGCACAGGACCTGCGCGACGCAGACGGGCTCCTGCTCGAGAGCGTGCCGCACCCGATGCAGCGCTTTACCATGCCGCTGCCGTGCAAGGCCGCGCCGCTGTCGCTCGTGCGGCGGAAATTACCCGCTGAAACGGTTGACATTCGGCTCGAATGTGGTAAAATAGAAAAATCCAGAACATAACGCTTGGATGGAGAAAAGCTGTGCAGCACCCGGTCAGCAGAGAGAAGGGGACGGTGGAAGCCCTTCGGCCGGCAGCATGGCGGCCGCTCCGGAGCGGCCCGGGACGACCGGGACGTCTGTCCGCGTTAAGGACGACTTGAGACGCCGCGCGAGCGGCAATCAGGGTGGTACCGTGAATGCTCGAATGCCTTCGCCCCTGTCCATGGGGTGGAGGCATCTTTTTTTGAAAGGAGACGTGCTATGGACTGTCTGCGTTGTCACAGTGAGATGGAGCATCTGGGGCAGGAATCCCTGCAGCTCGGGCAATACGGTTTTTTTACCGGCCACCTGTCCAACCTCTTTTCCGGTGCGCTGGAGGTCGATATTTATGCCTGCAGGCACTGCGGCAAGCTGGAGTTTTACCGCGCGGACGCGCCCAGCCTTTCCGAGCGGCTGCAAAAAGAGTGAAGCAAGAGAATTTGAATTGGAGGATAGATGATTATGAAACCATATGGTCTGAATGAACTGCGCGAGATGTTCCTGCGCTTTTTCGAGACGAAGGGGCACCTGCGCCTGCCGAGCTTCTCGCTCATCCCGCAGGATGATGCGAGCCTGCTGCTCATCAACTCCGGCATGGCGCCGATGAAGCCCTATTTCAAGGGCGACAAGGAGCCGCCGCGCCACCGCGTCTGCACCTGCCAGAAGTGCATCCGCACCGGCGACATTGAAAACATCGGCAAGACCGCGCGCCACGGCACGTATTTTGAGATGCTCGGCAACTTCTCCTTCGGCGACTACTTCAAGCATGAAGCCATCGCCTGGTCGTGGGAGTTTCTGACGAGCCCGGACTGGGTCGGCCTCGACCCCGAGCGGCTGTACCCGTCCGTGTATGAAAAGGACGACGAGGCATTTAATATCTGGCGCGACGAGATTGGCATCCCCGAGAGCCGCATCACCCGCCTCGGCAAGGACGATAACTTCTGGGAGCATGGCTCCGGCCCGTGCGGCCCCTGCTCGGAGATCTATTTTGACCGCGGCGAGGAATACGGCTGCGGTAAGCCGGACTGCGCGCCCGGCTGCGACTGCGACCGTTATATGGAGGTCTGGAACAACGTCTTTTCCCAGTTTGACAACGACGGCAACGGCAACTACTCTGACCTCATTCAGAAGAACATCGACACCGGCATGGGCCTCGAGCGTCTGGCTGTTGTCTGCCAGGGTGTGGATTCACTCTTCGATGTGGACACCGTCATGAACATCACCCACAAGGTCAGCGAGATCACCGGCGCGCACTATGGCGACAGCCACAAGACCGATGTGTCCCTGCGCGTCATCACCGACCATATCCGCGCCTCCGTCATGATGATCTCGGACGGCATCCTGCCGTCGAACGAGGGCCGCGGCTACGTGCTGCGCCGTTTGCTGCGCCGCGCGGCGCGCCACGGCAAGCTCCTCGGCGTCAACGAGCCGTTCCTGTATCAGGTCGTGGACATAGTCGTGCACGAAAACGAGTGCCAGTACCCTGAGCTGCGCGAGAAGCAGGCATATATCACCCGCGTCATCCGCAACGAGGAGGAGAACTTCGCCAAGACCATCGACGCCGGCATGCACATCTTCTCCGACCTGCTCGCCGAGCATCAGGCCAAGGGCGAGCGCGTGTTCTCCGGCGCGGATGCGTTCAAACTCTATGATACCTACGGTTTCCCGATCGACCTGACCCGCGAGATGGTGCAGGAGCAGGACATGACCGTGGATGAGGATGCGTTCCAGGATCTCATGGAGCAGCAGCGCGTGCGCGCGCGAAAGGCGCGCGAGGCGCTCGGCGACCTGGCGTGGGCCGGCGTGGACCTTGGTCTGGACCCGACGCCGACGCAGTTCACCGGCTATGACCACACGGCCGATCAGGGCACGATCCTGGCCATCGTCTGCGAGGGGGAGGTCTGCTCGGAGATCGACGAGGGCAAGCAGGGCGTGCTCGTGCTTGACTGCACGCCGTTTTATGCCGAGATGGGCGGCCAGGTGGCCGACCACGGCGTCATTGAGACGGACGGCGCGCTCTTCCAGGTGACGGACGTCCAGAAGGACAAGGCCGGCAAGTTCCTGCACTACGGCGTGATGCACTCCGGCCATCTGCAGGCCGAGCAGACCGTCACGGCGCGCATCGACACCGACCGCCGCAAGGCGATCATGCGTGCGCACTCGGCCACGCACCTGCTGCAGGCCGCGCTGCGCGAGGTGCTGGGCGACCACGTGCATCAGGCGGGCTCGCTCGTGGAGCCGGACCGTCTGCGCTTTGACCTGACGCATTTCTCGGCCATCACACCCGAGGAGCTGGAGCGGGTCAACGAGATCGTCGGCGACTGGATCCTCGACGGTATGGACGTCACCGTGTCCGAAATGTCCATGGAGCAGGCCAAGGCCAGCGGCGCGACGGCGCTCTTCAGCGAGAAGTACGGCGATGTCGTGCGCGTGGTGGACATGGGCGGCAAGTCCATCGAGCTCTGCGGCGGCACGCATGTGGATAACACCGCCAAGATCGGCCCGTTCCGCATCACGGGCGAGAGCTCGGTCGCGTCCGGTGTGCGCCGCGTGGAGGCGATCACCGGCAAGGCCTATCTGCGCGAGATGGAGGCGGTCAACCACCGCATGTACGCGGCGGCTGAGGTGCTGCACGCCAAGCCCGCAGACCTCATTGCGAAGGCGAAGGGCTTCACGGCGGAGCTCAAGGAGGCGCGCCAGAGCATCGAGCGCATGAAAGAAAAAATCCTGCACAGCGACGTCGAGCGCTTCCTCTATGCCTCGAAGAACATTGGCGGCATCAAGGTCATCACGACGACGCGCACCGACCTTGAGGCCGGCGACCTGCGCAAGCTCGGTGACTTCCTGCGCGATAAGGATCCGGATACGGTCGCGGTGCTCGCAACGGCGACGGAGAGCAAGGTCACGTTCGTGGCCGTCTGCGGCAAGAACGCCGTGGCCAAGGGTATCCGCGCGGGCGATCTTGTGCGCGCCGTGTCGGCGGTCGCCGGCGGCAAGGGCGGCGGCAAGCCGGACTCCGCCATGGGCGGCGGCAGTGAGGTGCTGAAGATCGACGACGCGCTGGCCATCGTAGACGATTTCGTGGCGGAAAAGCTGGGACTGTAAGGAGGTTTCCATAATGAAAGACTGCCTGTTTTGTAAGATCGCGGCGGGGGAGATCCCTTCCACCTGCCTGTACAACGATGACGATGTCTATGCCTTTCGCGACATCAATCCTCAGATGCCGGTGCATTTTCTCGTGATCCCGAAGCAGCACATCGACTCGGTCGCGGCCATCACGGCGGAAAACTCCGCTGTGGTCGCCAAGTGCTTTGAGGTCATCGCGAAGCTTGCCGCGCAGGAGGGGCTGACCGGCGGCTACCGCGTCATTTCCAACTGCGGCGACGATGCCGGCCAGACCGTGCATCACCTGCACTTCCATGTCCTCGGCGGCGCGCCGATGGGTGAGAAGCTGCTGTAAAGCAACAAAATTCGGCGGCGGGCCTTGTTCCCGCCGCCGTTTTTGTTTATAATGTCCCCAGAGAAAGAGAGGGAGACGGCGTGCGAAAGCTGGCATACTGCGCAGGCGGATTTTCGGCTGCGATTTTTCTGGCGCACTTTCTGCTGCCGGTGCGCTGGGTGCTGCCCGGTGCGCTTGCGGCGGTCGTGCTCGCGCTCGTGACGCTGCTGCTCCCGGGGCAGACGCGGCGCCGGGTCATGGTCGCGCTGCTGTCGGCGGCCATCGGCTTCGGGTGGTACGCTGCTGCTACGGCCATGCGCCTGACACCCGCACAGAACGTCTCCGGTGATGTGCAGACGGTCACGGCGCGCGTGACGGAGTATCCTGCTGCATATGAGCATAGCTGCGGTCTGACCGTTCTGCTCACAAGCCCGGACGTGCCAAACTGCAAGGCACGGCTCTATGCCGCCGACGCGGGCGCGGCCGATCTGCGCCCCGGCGATGAGATCACGGCGGACGTGAAGCTCCGCCCGTCCACGCTGCGCTACGGGGAGGAGACGGACTCCTACATTTCCAAGGGCATTTACCTCATCGGCAGCGTACAGGACAAAACACTCGCGCGCACCGGCGTGTGGAGCCGCAGCTGGCTCTACTGGCCGAAAACCGTCGCCCAGTCGCTCAAAGCGAGCGCGCAGGCCGCCTTCCCGGCGGATGTGCTGCCGTTTGCGCAGGCGCTCATGCTCGGCGACAAATCCGCGCTCTACGCGCAGGATCTCGATATTCCGTTCAGTACGACCGGCATCATGCACACGGTCGCAGTCTCCGGCCTGCATCTGGCGTTTCTGCTGGGCTTTTTGCGCCTGTTCACCGGCAACCGGCGCACGACGGCCATCATCGGCCTGCCGCTGATTGTCGTGTTCGTCGTCATGGCAGGGTGCAGCCCGTCGGTGCTGCGTGCCGCGTTCATGACGGCGCTGGTGCTCTTTGCGCCGCTGCTCGGGCGGGAGAACGACCCGCCGACGTCGCTGCTGACCGCGCTGGCCATATTGCTCGGGGCCAATCCGTTTGCAGCGGCGAGCATCAGTCTGCAGCTCTCGTTCACGTCCATGGCTGGCCTGTTTTGTGTCTCCGGTGCGCTGCACCGCGCGCTTGATGCGCAGCTGCTGCCCGCCGGCACGAAGTTCTCGTGGCTGCGGCGGAAGGTCCGTTCCTTTTTCAGTGCCACAACGGCGAGCTCCGTCGGCGCCATGGTGTTCACCGTGCCGCTCACGGCGCTGCATTTTGGCAACATTTCGCTTATCGCGCCGGTCACGAACCTGCTCATTTTGTGGCTGCTGCCGGTTGCGTTCATCGGGTGCTATCTGGCGGCATTACTCGGTCTTGTCTGGGCGTGGGGCGGCATGGCGCTCGCGTGGGTGACGGCGTGGCCGCTGCGTTATATCCTCGCGGTGGCGAAAGTGCTTGCCAAGCTGCCGGGCGCGGTGCTCTTCACCGGCAACCGCATGGTTGTCTGGTGGCTCGTGCTGGTGTATGCCATGTTCGGCGCGGCGTGGCTGATCTCCCGCCGGCGCAAGGCACGCTACTGGATCCCGGCGGCGTGCAGCGTGCTGGCGCTGTGCGCGGTGCTGACCGTCAACGCCGTGCAGCTGCAGCGCACGTCGACCGTGACGGCGCTCGATGTCAGTCAGGGACAGAGCATCGTGTTTTCCAGCGGGCGTGCCTGCGCCGTGGTGGACTGCGGCGGCCGCTCTACCGTGGAGGACCCGGGCGATCTCGCGGCGCGCAAGCTACTCGCGCAGGGGCACCGGAGTCTCGACCTGCTCGTGCTCACGCATCCGCATGACGATCATATCAACGGCGTGCTGCGCCTGATGCATTGGCTCCCGGTGCACACACTCGTCATCCCGGCCGCGGCAGACACAACGAAGGCCCCACTGAGCGACATTCTCGCGCTCGCGGCGGAAAACCATACGACCGTCGTGCGTGTGGATGCCGAGCGGACGGTCACGGCCGGCAGCATCTCCGTGCATCTGTATCCGGAGCCCTGTGCCGGGCAGGAGGACGGCAGCATGATCGTCCTGACCTCCATCGGCGATTATGACACGCTTGTGCCCGGCGACGTGGACACGACGGCAGAGGTGAAGTTTCTAAGCTCCTGCACCTATCCCAGTGTTGAGCTGCTGCTCGTCGGCCACCACGGCTCCAAACGATCCACCTGCGACGCATGGCTCGACGCCATCGCGCCGGATGCTGCGATCATCTCCGTTGGCTACAACAACTACGGCCATCCGACGAGTGACACGCTCGAGCGCCTGCAGGCGCACAACATACCGATCTACCGCACCGACCAGATGGGCGACATCACGGTGCATCTCTCGTGAGGAAACGCTATGGCAAAAGCAAAAGGAAAAAAGAAAACGGAAGTGCTCGACTACGGCGCGCAGGTGCGCAGCCTGCGCGAGCAGGGGCCGGGGCGGCTGTACCTGCTCTGGGGCCGGGAGGACTATCTGCGTGAGCAGTACCTGCTGGAGCTGAAAAAGCTCTGTCTGCCCGGCGGAGAGGACGACTTCAGCTACCACCGGTTTGACGGGGCCGAGCTCGATTTTCAGGCGCTGGCGGACGCGGTGGATGCGGTGCCGTTTCTGACCGAACGTACGCTCATCGAGGTGCGCGGCTTCGACACGAACAAGTGCCGCGAGGAAGAGGCACAGGCGCTCGTCCAGGTCATCGGCGATCTGCCGGATTACTGCACGCTGGTGTTCATTATGGATACGGACTTTGAACCGGACGGCCGCCTGAAGACGACGAAGGCCTTCAAAAAGCAGGGCGAACTGATCCAATTTACCGCTCAGGGGGAGAGCGCGCTCGTGCGCTGGGTCGGCAAGCGCTTTGCCGCGCATAAGAAGCATATTTCGCCCGAGGATGCCCGCCAGCTCATTTTCTTCACCGGTGGCCTTATGAACAGCATGATCCCGGAGATCGACAAGATCGCGGCCTATGTGCAGGGCGACACGGTCACGCGTGCGGACATTCTGGCCGTGGCGCACCGGCTGCCGGAGGCGGTGGCCTACGAGCTGACCGATCGGCTGGCCGATCAGGACTATGACGGCACCATGCGCATCCTCGCTGACCTCCTCGCAGATAAGACGAACACGCCGATTTTCCTGCTCGCCGTTATCGGCCAGCAGATGCGCAGGCTGTATGCCGCGCGGCTTGCGCGCCGTGCGGGCCTCGCTACGGGCGACCTGCGCGCGCTGCTCGGTCTGCCGTATGATTTCATCGCGGAAAACCTCCTGCGCTCGGCCCGGAAATTCTCCGGCCGCCAGCTCGAGGAGGCGGTGCGCCTGTGCGCACAGACGGACTTTGCCATGAAAAACACCGGCGCGGACGATGCCGAGCTGCTCAAGGAGCTGCTGCTGCGCATCGCCGTGGGAGGCGCGGCATGATCCGTATCCGCGAGGCCATCATCGTCGAGGGGCGGTATGATAAAAACACGCTCGCGCAGATCGTGGACGCGCCCATTCTGGAGACGTCCGGCTTCGGCATCTTTCATGACGGCCAGCGGCTGGCACTGCTGCGCCGCCTGGCCGAAACGCGCGGCATCATCGTCCTCACGGACAGCGACGGGGCGGGCTTTGTCATCCGCAACTATCTGCGCGGAGCCATCGACCCGGCACAGGTCAAGCACGCGTATATCCCGGACGTGGCCGGCAAGGAGCGGCGCAAGCGCATCGCCTCGAAAGAGGGCAAGCTCGGCGTGGAGGGCATGCGGCCGGAGGTGCTGCTTGAGGCGCTGCGCCGCGCGGGCGCGACCGTCGAGGGCGAGGACGCACCGCCACCGGGTGCGCGCATCACGAAGGCAGACCTTTACGCCGCCGGGCTCACCGGCGGGCCAGACAGTCGGGCCGCCCGGCAGCGGCTGCTCAAGCAGCTCGACCTGCCCGAGCATCTGAGCACGAACGCGCTGCTCGAGGTGCTCAACGCGCTCATGACGCGCGAGATATTCCAGAATCTGTACAAATAGCTAAAAATTCGCCGTATCTGAGGGAGAAAACGCCAGATGCGGCGAAATTTTTCGTGCAAATGTGTCGGGGCTGTGGTATAGTACTGTACGGTATTATGTAAAGTAACCGGAAACCAGATATATGGAGGAACCAACGTATGAAATGCCCGTTTTGCGGCTTTGCTGAGAGCAAGGTCATTGATTCCCGTCCGGCCGAGGAGGGCGCGACCATCCGCCGCCGTCGCGAGTGCCTCGCCTGCCAGAAACGCTTTACGACCTATGAGATCATCGAGACGCTCCCGCTCGTCGTCATCAAGCGCGACGGCAGCCGCCAGAGCTTTGACAAGAGCAAGCTCATCAACGGCATGGTGCGTGCCTGTGACAAGCGCAAGGTGCCGCTGCCGGTGCTTGAGAAGATCGCCGACGAGATCGAGCAGGAGCTGCAGAGCGCGCTCGAACGCGAGATCACGACCGAGCAGGTCGGCGAGATGGTCATGAAGCGCCTCAAGGACGTGGACGAGGTCGCCTATGTGCGCTTTGCTTCGGTTTACCGCCAGTTCAAGGATATTGATACGTTCATGCAGGAGCTGACGAAGCTGCTCAACGACCGCGGCTAAAAGATATTGCCGAGCGTGATGCGCTCCCCGTCGGCGAGGCCCTGAATGCGCACACGCAGCAGGGCGATGTCTGCCGCAGCGGACGCGTCCCCGGCCTCCACCGTGCGGATCGCCCGGCGGAAACTCTCCGTCACGGCGTCTGTGCTCTCGTGCGGGAGCATACAGTGGGCATAGTCCTCGGCGTCGTCCCAGCGCGCGGCCGCCGCGCGCAGCGTCTCGCTCGCGCGCGCCGGGTCCCCGGCGGCGTAGCTTGTCTCCGCCTGTGCTACGGCGTTGTCGAGTCGGGTGCACATCCGGGTCAGATGCCAGAGGTTCCACGCGCACAGGCCGATGAGCACGAGCAGCAGCGCGCCTGCAAACAGTTCCTTTTTCATCCGAGCTCCTTTGCCGCAAAATAGATCTGCCCGGCGTCGTTCATCATCAGCAGATAGACGTCCTCGATGCACGGCACACCGCGCTGCTGCACCTGCTTTTGCAGCCAGCGTTCATCGCGCCCCATGCGCCGGAGATTATCGCGCAGGATGCGCCCGTTATTGATGAGGATGGAGAAATAGCCGGTGTCCTCGGTCTGCATGTGCATCTGCTCTGCTGTGACCGGCTGCTGCGCCGGGGCGAGGATGATGTTGAGCTGGCCGTTTGTCTCGAGCACGGCGTATTCCACGCTCGCAATGTCGAGAATGCCCTGATTGCGCAGCTCCTGCGTCAGCTCGTCGAGCGTGAAGCGGTTGCGGTGCATGGCCTGCTGGGCGATGCGGCCGCGCTCGATGATGAAGTTCGGCCGGCCGTAGAGCAGCTTGCGCAGGTGAATACTCTTGTACGTCAGGCCGGAGAAGATCAGCTCGCAGCAAAACAGCACCAGCAGCGGAATGAGCCCGTAGCTCAGCGGCAGGGAGGGGTTTTGCAGCGGGATGGATGCGATGTCCGCAATGAGTACGGCCACCACCAGCTCGGACAGTTCGAGTTCGCCGAGCTGCCGCTTGCCCATAAGGCGCATGGCCACGATGAGCGCAAGAAAAATGATCAGCGTCCGGATGAGAATGATCGCCATGAGATTACCACCTTTCCAGGTTGGTTTAGTTTTTCCAGTTCGTGCGGGTTCATACCCATGTAGGAGGTACCCAAAATGAAGTTTACGAAAATGCAGGGCTGCGGCAATGACTATATCTACGTCAATTGCTTCACCGAGACGGTGGCCGATCCGTCGGCCGCGGCCATCCGCCTGTCCGACCGTCACTTCGGCATCGGCGGGGACGGTCTGGTGCTCATCTGCCCGTCAGAGGTCGCAGATTTCTGCATGGAGATGTACAATGCCGACGGTTCGCGCTCGGAGATGTGCGGCAACGCCATCCGCTGTGTGGGCAAATATGTCCACGACCGCGGCCTGACCGACAAGACCGAGCTCACGATCGAGACGCGCGCCGGCATCAAGACGCTCTGGCTGAACGTGGTCGACGGCGCGGTCGAGACCGTGCGCGTATGCATGGGCAGCCCGGAGTTCCGGCCGGAGAAGATCCCAGTCGCGGCGGCGGGGGAGACCTTCCTCGAGCAGCCGATCGACGTGCTGGGCGAGACGTGGATCGTTTCGTCCGTGAACACCGGCAACCCGCACTGCGTCACTTATGTGGACGATGCCATGGCGCTGGATTTTCCGCGCATCGGCCCCGTGTTTGAAAACCATAAGATGTTCCCCGCGCGGGCAAATATCGAGTTTGTCGAGGTCGTGGACGATCACACGCTGCGCGTGCGCGTGTGGGAGCGCGGCAGCGGCGAGACGCTCGCCTGCGGCACGGGTTCCACGGCGGCGCTGGCTGTCACGGCGCGGCTGGGCAAGTGCGGCGACGAGGCGGACGTGATCCTGCGCGGCGGCACGCTGCACATTGCATGGGACCGGGCGCAGAACTTGCTGTATATGACCGGCCCCGCGGCATTTGTATTTGACGGCACGGTCACGCTCTGAGCGCGGCCGCGATGACGGTACAGGAGGTCAAAAACCATGAAAACGATCATCGGAACGCAAACAGATGTGATCAAAGAACTGACGGCGCAGGTCGCGGATGTGTTCGCGCGTAAGCCGGAGGCAAACATCGCCATTTCGGCGGTGGACCTGCCGGCAGAAGTGCTCGGTGCGCTCGCTGCCAGCGACATTGCCTTTGACAAGGCGATGCTCTTTCAGGCGTGTGAATACTGCGGCGCAGCCGGCAAGGGCGCGCACGCGGTCGGCGCGGCGTTTTCGCCCCTCACGGCGGCAAAGCCGTTTGCGGGCGTATACGCCCCGGACCCGGACGCGGACGCCGAACACGCGGCCGACTACGACGCCGCCATTCAGGCAGCCGGCGGGCTCGATCTGGTGATCCTCGGCCTGGGTGAGCGCGGCCACGTCGCGTTCAACGAACCGGGCGCCGGTTTCGGTGAGAAGACGCACATCGCCAAGCTCGCGGAAGTGACGCGCGAGGCCATCGCTGCGGATTTCGGCGCGCTTGCGCAGACGCCGGAGCACGGCATCACGATCGGCATCCACACGATCCTGGGTGCGAAAAAGATCCTGCTCGTCGGTTTCGGCGCGCGCTGCGCGAAGGCTGCCAGCGCGACGCTCACGGGCCGCCCGGAGACGTTTATCCCCGCGTCGTTCCTGCAGCTGCACACGGATGTCGAGGTTTATCTTGACGCGGACGCTGCCGCGCAGTTATAATAAAGCGTTGCCCGCGGCGTTTTGCGGGCGATTTTGATCGGAGGGAAGCATCCATGTCCAAATATTTCGGTACTGACGGCTTCCGCGGTGAGGCCAATGTGGGCCTGACGGTGGAGCACGCCTACCGGATCGGCCGGTTTCTCGGCTGGTATTACGGCCGGGAGCACAAGTGCGCGGTCGTGATCGGCAAAGATACCCGCAGATCCAGCTACATGTTTGAAAACGCCCTGTCCGCAGGCCTGACCGCCTCGGGCGCGGACGCCTATCTCATGCACGTGACGACGACGCCGAGCGTGTCCTACATCGTTCGTTCGGACGATTTTGACTGCGGCATCATGATCAGCGCGAGCCACAATCCCTATACGGACAATGGCATCAAGCTGCTCAACAGCGCCGGTGAGAAGATGGAACAGAGCGTCATTGACGAGATCGAGAACTATCTCGACGGCAATCTGGAGATCCCGTTTGCCACGGGCGCGAATATCGGCCGCACACAGGACTATTCTGCCGGCCGCAACCGCTATATCGGCTATCTCATCAGCCTGTCCACGCACTCGTACAAGGGCATGAAGGTCGGCCTTGACTGCGCCAACGGCAGCACGTGGATGATGGCGAAGAACATCTTCGACGCGCTCGGTGCGGATACGTATGTCATCGGCAATGAACCGGACGGCACGAATATCAACCGCGACTGCGGCTCGACGCATATTGAGAACCTGCAGAAGTACGTCCGCCTCAACCGGCTGGACGTGGGCTTTGCCTTTGACGGCGACGCTGACCGCTGCCTGGCTGTGGATGAAAACGGTTCGGTCGTCAACGGCGACAAGATCCTTTATGTCTGCGCGCGCAACATGCAGACCGAGGGCCGCTTCGGCAATTCCAAGGTCGTCACGACGGTCATGTCCAACCTCGGCCTGTACAAGGCGCTCGATGAGGCCGGCATCGGCTATGAAAAGACGGCTGTGGGCGATAAATACGTCGCGGAGAATATGCGCGCCAACGGGTACCTGATCGGCGGCGAACAGTCCGGGCACATTATTTTCGGCAAATATGCCAATACTGGTGACGGACTGCTGACGGCCATCAAGCTCATGCAGGTCATGCTCGACCGCAAAAAGACGCTCTCCGAGCTGGCCGCGCCGGTGCGCGAGTATCCGCAGCAGCTCACGAATGTGGAGGTCGACGACAAGGACGCCACGCTCAATGACCCCGCGGTCGTTGCGGCGGAGCAGACCGTCGCCGAGCGGCTCGGCGACGAGGGACGCATCCTCGTGCGCAAGAGCGGCACGGAGCCGGTGCTGCGCGTCATGGTCGAGGCGGCCACGCACGCATTGTGTGAGGAAAACGTTGCGTATGTGATCGATGTCATGCGAAAGAGCGGACACCTGATCCGGGTGAGATGATATGATGACGATACAAGACCTGCTCGACCTGAGCAAGACGATCGCGGCCCCGCTGTTTGCGGGCAAGACCTATCCGTGGGAGGCGCTGGCGGAGATCGGAGATTTTATTCTTCAGCTCGGCCCGACGCTCCCGGCAGAGGAGTACGAGCAGCGCGGCGAGAATATCTGGATCGCGCGCGATGCCAAGATCTTTGACAGCGCCTATATCGCCGGCCCCTGCATCATTGACCACGGCGCCGAGCTGCGCCAGTGCGCCTTTGTGCGCGGCAATGCGATCGTGGGCAAGAACGCCGTCGTCGGCAACTCCTGCGAGCTGAAAAACGTTGTCCTGTTCGATAGCGTCCAGACGCCGCATTTCAACTATGTCGGCGACTCCATCCTCGGCTACAAGTCCCACATGGGCGCGGGCTCCATCACGTCGAACGTCAAGAGTGATAAGACGCTCGTCGTCATCAAAAACGGGGCCGAGCATATCGAGACCGGCCGCAAGAAGGTCGGCGCCATCCTCGGCGACTATGTGGAGGTCGGCTGCAACAGCGTCCTGAACCCCGGCACGGTTATCGGCCGGCACTCGAACATTTATCCGGTGTCGTGCGTGCGCGGCGTCATCCCGGCGGACAGCATTCTCAAGTCCTCGGGCGAGGTCGTCCACAAGAAATAAAAGCAAAATCCCATCGGATGGAACCGATGGGATTTTTTCTGCCGCCCGCGGCCTTACAGCAGGCTGCGGTAGTCCTCGTCCGGCGTCACGCAGTCCGGCGGGAAGAACTCGTCGATGGGGAAGTGGATGCGGCTGAACATCGAGCATGGATCGTCCTCGGTCGAGCCCTGGCACGCTTTGTCCGGCATGCAGTAGTCGTACGCCGGGATGAGCAGCTGCGTATCGCGCTCGAGCCGGATGATCGAAAACTGCCCCAGCGTCACATACAGCTTCTTGCCGCAGCAGGTCAGCGAAAGCTCCTCGCCCATGGCGTCGAGGATCTTCTGCGGGATGGCGCGCGGCTCCTGCTCGGGCTCCACGGAGCTGCCGCAGTCCACCAGTTTCATGTGCAGGGCGATCGGGTCGACGGATTCGACCACGCCGATCGGCAGGCCGTTCTCGCACGGGTCGCAGCAGCAGTCGTCGGAGGCGAACACTTTCGCGCTCGCCTGGCTGCCGAAGAGCATGACGCGCTTGTCGAAGATCGCAAGGCCGCACACCGGCTCGCAGCCGGGGAACGTCTCGCCGCGCACGCGGTAGAAGTACGTCACGTCTACCGTGTAGTAGCCTTTGTTGAAGGTGATCTCCTTGACGTGTACGTCGGCGCACAGCAGCTCGGCGCTGCGCGGACGCACGCTTAGGGCGCAGTCCAGCTTTGCCTGCGAGCAGGCCGTGGGATACACCCGCAGGTCCTCGACGCAGTCTTTATCGCGGCAGGAATCGAAAATCTTGCGCGTATGGATACAAACCGCTTCCCGGACGGCGGCGCTGCCCTCGACCGGTCCCGGTACCACTTTGTCTGCCATTTCATAACCTCCTGGCATCAGATTGAAGCACGCTTCAGTATCAGTGTATGCGTGGCGGTTTTCGATGTGCTTGCTTTTGAAAACCCTTTACACAAAGCGCTTTCCGCGTTATAATCATGTATTATCCCATGTGGGAGGTGCGCCATGGAAGGACTCGGTTTCATCCATGAGAAACTCGATATTAAGATCCTCATCCTCTACATTTTGAATCATTTACCCGCAGCGGTGGACGCCCAGACGTTGTCCGACCTCGTTTTCTGCGACAACGGCATCGGCTATTTTGATTACTCCGACTGCCTTGCGGAATTGGTGGATACGGCGCACATCTCGGAAGAGGACGGCAAGTACCGCATCACGGAAAAGGGCAGCCGCAACGTGAATGAAGTTGCCAGCAGTCTGCCGTACTCCGTGCGCATGAAGGCCGACCGCGTCACGGAGCCGATCGCCGAGCAGATGCGCCGCGCCGCCATGATCGTCGCGCGGCATACGAACACGCCGGAGGGCGGGTGCAGTGTGCACCTTGCGCTCTCGGACGGGATCGGGCAGATCGTCTCCATGCAGCTCCTGGCAGCCGATGCGGCGCAGGCGCGCACGATGGAGCATTACTTTAAGGCACACGCGGAGGACGTCTATCAGGCGCTCGTGCGTATGCTCACAGAAAGCGAGGAAAACAAAGCATGAACACCTACATTCCCGAGGGCTACAAGAGTCTGCTCGGCGTTTATGACACGCAGAAGGCCATTGGTCTGCTCAAACGTCTGTTTGAGGATCAGCTCGCCGCGAAGCTGAATCTGTTTCGCGTTTCGGCGCCGCTGTTTCTGGAGGAGGCCAGCGGCCTGAACGATAATCTCAACGGCTATGAGCGCCCGGTCTTGTTCGATATTCCGCAGGCCGGCAAGGAGGCACAGGTTGTGCAGTCGCTCGCCAAGTGGAAGCGCATGGCGCTCTACCGTTATGATTTCTACCCCGGAAAGGGCCTCTATACCGACATGAACGCCATCCGCCGCGACGAGGATGTGCTCGATAATCTGCACTCGGTCTACGTCGATCAGTGGGACTGGGAAAAAATCATTGAGAGCAGCGACCGGAATCTGGACTATCTCAAGTCTACGGTTATGGATATTGTCGCCGCCGTCTGCGACACGCAGCGCACCATGCGCGCGATCTATCCGCAGCTTCAGGTGCTGCCGGAGCTGGAGCGTCAGGTGACGTTTGTCACTGCGCAGGAGCTGGAGGACCGCTATCCGGACCTGACGCCGAAGGAGCGCGAGCATGCCTTCGTGCGCGAGCACCATACGACGTTCATTATTGGCATCGGCGGCGCGCTGCGCTCCGGCAAGCCGCACGACGGCCGCTCGCCGGACTATGACGACTGGACGATGAACGGCGATATCCTGTTCTGGAACGAGCTGCTCGACTGCGCGTTTGAGCTCTCGTCCATGGGCATCCGTGTCGATCCCAAGAGTCTGGACCGACAGCTGACCATTGCCGGCTGTGATGATCGCCGTGAGCGGACTTACCACAAGATGCTGCTGGCGGGTCAGCTGCCGCCGACGATCGGCGGCGGCATTGGCCAGTCGCGCCTGTCCATGCTGCTGCTTGGCAAGGCGCACATCGGCGAGGTGCAGGCGTCCATCTGGGACGACGAGACGACCGCCGCCTGTGAGCAGGCCGGCATCCTGCTGCTGTAAATACGTTTCTATGCAAAGGCCCGGAGCTATCGGCTCCGGGCCTTTTGTCGTGTATTTTTGCACACTTTGTCGAATTAAGATGTGAAACATAGCCGAATCCCCGCACAAAGATACCGTGGCGCGTTATACTGCCCCACGCAAAGGAGGGCGGACGATGCAGTCGTTGTTTCAAAAATACAGGCACGCGCTCTGGTTTCTGCTCTTCGGTGCGCTGTCGGCTTTTTATTTCGTGTCGCAGCACCTCGGCCTGCGGTTGTGCTTTGCGGGATAATATGAAAAGCTTATACCGTGAAGGCACAGCATCCTGCAAGCTATCGGAATCCAAGCATCCGCGCGTGACGAATACCGCCGGCGTGACCGGCGTGTGGTACGATACCAGACGCGGACGCTGGACGGCGGAAATGACACTGCGCAGGAAAAAGATCCGTCTCGGCCGCTACAAAAGCAAGGAAGATGCCATCAAAGCGCGCCGCGCCGCCGAGGAAGAATACTTCCAGCCGCTGATCGACCAGTACGCAAAGCCAAAGGGCGACGAAAGCGGAAGCGGTTGACAAGGTATAGTACACACATCAGGAAAAGGGTTTTCAAAGCGCAGCGGCCGTGCATAACAGCGCGAAACCGCTGCGCGCCTTTATCTGCAAAAGGAGACGATCCGCCCCATGAATAACACTCCCCGCCGGATTCGGGCCCTGATCTCTGCACGCGGTTAGCATTTTGTTAGCAAAATGCGTTTGCATTATGCGGAAAACAATCGTAAATCCGCGACGTTTTTTCGCACCGCAAAGCTTTCCGAAAGCACCGCAAAGCATTGATATACAAAGAAAAACCCCGGAATCCAACGGATTCCGGGGTTTTCTGATTTGGAGCGGGATACGGGAATCGAACCCGCCTATCCTGCTTGGGAAGCAGGTGTTCTACCAATGAACTAATCCCACAAGCGCAATTATTATAGCACACCCATACGTCGTTTTCAAGTGAAAAATGCAACACACCTTGACATTCCGCTGCGGGCAACCTATAATAGGCATTCGTGACGTTGGACTTTGTTTGCGGATACTTTTAGGAGTGACGATATGCCGGAAGAAACCCTTCGCGAAAATAAAATGGGCACCATGCCTGAAAATAAACTCCTGCTGTCCATGGCGGTCCCGATGATGATCTCCATGCTCGTGCAGGCGCTGTATAATATCGTGGACAGCATCTTTGTCTCGCGTATCTGTGAGGATGCACTCACGGCCGTGTCCATGGCGTTCCCGCTGCAGAACATCATCATTTCCATTGCCGTTGGCTTCGGCGTCGGCATCAATGCGCTGCTGTCGCGCGCGTTGGGGCAGAAAAACGCCGAGCGCGTCAATCAGGTCGCGGTCAACGGTCTGCTGCTGGCGCTGCTGAGCTATCTGCTTGTGCTCGTCGGCGGCCTGATCGGTATTCGCGCCTATATGCGCGCACAGACGGACATCGAGTCCATCGTCGAGTACGGCATTACGTATCTGAATATCTGCGTGCTGTGCTCGTTCGGCGTGTTCTGCGAGATCACGTTTGAGCGCTTTCTGCAGGCGACCGGCCGCACGATCTATTCCATGGTCACGCAGCTGGCCGGCGCGATCACGAACATCATCCTCGACCCGATCCTCATTTTCGGCCTGCTCGGTTTCCCGAAGATGGGCATTGCCGGCGCCGCCTGGGCGACGGTGATCGGCCAGTGTCTGGGCGCGGTCGTGGCGGTCATCCTCAACCACACCAAGAACCCGGAGATCCATCTGCGCCTGCGCCACATCCGCCCGAGCGGCAAACTCATGGGTGAGATCACGGCCATCAGCATCCCGTCGATCATTATGAGCTGCATTTCGTCGCTGACGTGCTTCATCATGAACCTGATCCTCATCACGTTCTCGTCCACGGCGGTCGCCGTGTTCGGCGTTTATTTCAAGCTCCAGAGCTTCGTGTTTATGCCGGTCTTTGGCCTCAATAACGGCATGGTGCCGATCATCGCCTACAACTACGGCGCGCAGAAGCCGGAGCGCATCCATAAGACGATCCGTCTGGGCATGCTCTACGCCGTCATGATCATGGCGCTGGGCTTCCTCGTGTTCCAGCTCATACCGAAGGAGCTTCTGTCGATGTTCGACGCGTCGGATGCCATGCTGGAGATCGGCGCGCCCGCGCTGCGCATCATGAGTCTGGCGTTCATATTTGCCGGTATCAGCATCGTGGCCGGCTCCTCGTGCCAGGCGTTTGGCTACAGTGTCTACAGCATGTTCATCTCCATTGCGCGTCAGATCGTGGTGCTCATCCCGGCGGCCTATCTGCTGTCGCTGGCCGGTGTGCTGCGGGGCGTCTGGTTCGCGTTCCCCATCGCGGAGATCGCCTCGCTGACGCTCTCGCTCCTGTTTTTGCACATCACGCTCAAAAAGACTGGCATGGCACTGCCGAAAAAGAAATAATGATCCGTTCCGTATAGGCGGCGCCATCCGGCGCCGCCTGTTTTCGTCCCGTTCCGCACGGGCATAACCGGGCCTGCATAGGATAATGCGGGCCGAGTGCCCGATTTGAAAAGGAGGAACGACTGTGGACAAATGCAATTTCAAGCAGGGCCGGCTGCCGGAATGTGCGCCGCTGGCGTTGGCGCAGACGCCCATGCAGCAGTCCAGCGAGCCTGCGTATGATAAGCGTATGGCGCTCGCGCGCGGCACACTGTTCCCGGGGTTGGATCTGCCGTTTATGAACATGGTCAACAAGCCCGGCGACCTCAGCACGCCGCTGTGCGAGCTGATGGCGATGGACTTTGTCATCCGGGAGCTGAACCTGTATCTGGACACGCACCCGGACGATCGCGAGGCGTTCGAGACGCTGCAAAAGTGCATCCGCCTGAGTACGGAGGGACGGAAGCGGTATGTGGAGCAATACGGCCCCATTTCGCTGCGGGATCTGGAAAGTTCGGATGTCTACGACTGGCTCAACGCGCCGTGGCCGTGGCAGCAGGAAGGAGAGGGGAAGTAAGCGATGTTTGTCTATGAAAAGAAACTGGAATACCCGATCCGCATCAAGAACTCCAACCCCGCGCTGGCAAAGTTCATCTGCTCGCAGTATGGCGGGCCGGACGGCGAGCTGGGCGCGTCCCTGCGCTATCTCAGCCAGCGCTATGCCATGCCGTACCCGGAGCTGTCGGCGATCCTAACGGATATTGGCACGGAGGAACTTGGTCATCTCGAGATGGTCGGGACGATCGTCTACCAGCTTACGCGCAGCATGACGCCGGAGCAGATCAAGCAGTCCGGTTATGATACGTACTTCGTCGATCACACGGCGGGCGTATTTCCGCAGTTTGCGTCCGGCACGCCGTGGACGGCGGCGACGATCGGCGTGACGGGCGATGTGATCGCCGATCTGTCGGAGGACATGTCCGCCGAGCAGAAAGCACGCAAGACGTATGACAACATCCTGCGCCTGTGCGATGATCCGGACGTGACGGATGTGATCCGCTTCCTGCGCGAGCGCGAGGTCGTGCACTACCAGCGCTTTGGCGAAGCGCTGCGATTGGCCACGGAAAAGATGGATCAGAAGAATGTCTATATGACCAATCCGGCGTTTGACCGTTCCTGATTCCAAACACGCGGCGGAGGCGGCGTATCAGAATGCAGCGCCCGGCAATTTGCCGGGCGCTGCCGTGTATTTGCACGAAAAAAACAACAGGCACCCGAAGGTGCCTGTTGTAAATTCGTTCAGATCAAATCACTTGATCGCGGTCCAGCGCTCGGTGATCGGGTGCTTGGCGTTGACAATGATGTTCTTGATCAGGCCGGTGCCAATGTCAGACAGGGTAGTGATGTTGATATCCCAGGTGTAGTCATGACCATTGGTGGCTTCCTGCACGGCAGCATAGTACCAGGTGCCAGCCTTGACGTCGGGCCAGGTCTTCATCTGGCTGGCGACATCGGTGAAGCTGTTGGCGTCCGGACAGCGGCCGATGAGGTTGTTGGTGATCTCAACGGCTTCTGCGCGGGACAGGAGCTTATTCGGGTTGGCGTTGCCGTTTTCATCGCCGGAGAGGATGCCCAGCTTGTAGAGCAGGGTGATGTAGTTGCTGGCCCAGTGACCGTTCAGATCCTTGAAGATGTTGCCGGAGATGGGTCTGCTGCTCTCGATGTTGAACAGCTGTGCAACGATGGTGCAGTACTCGGCGCGGGTGATCGGAGCGGCCGGGTTGAAGTTGCCGTTGTCGTCGCCGACGATGAGGCCGGCCTTGGCGCACAGGCTGATCTGCTCATAGGCCCAGTGGCCCTTCGGAACGTCGGGGAAGGTCTTGCCGCCGGCCTTCTTGGCGAGGTTGGCCTTGGTCTGGTCGGTCATGAGGTTGACGATGATCTCGCAGATCTCATCACGACGGATGCTGCGGGTCGGGCCGAAGGTGCCGTCCGGATAGCCGTGCATGTAAGCAAAGTGATCCGTGGTGTTCAGGCCGATCTTGAAAGCGGGCCAAACGGTGATAACGTCCACATCGGGCAGCTTGCCAGCGGACCAGTTGGCAGCGATGGTGGACTTGTAGTTGATGCCGGTCGTTGGATCGGTCCAGGTAGCGCTGGTGGAGTAAACATGGAATCTGCTGTCCTTGGTGAAGATAACAGCGCCATAAGTAGCGGACTTGGACTCGATGACGTTGTTGTTCTGGTCATAGATCGCGACCTGAGCGCCCTTCGCGGGACGGCCCAGCGGGGTCTTGACGATGACAACATAGTTCGGGAGATTGTTGAAGAGGTTCTTAATGACATCGCCAACAACGCCCTCGATTTCGGGAGACTGCGTCAGGGTAGCAGCGTCTTCCACTTCTGCGACGTCTTCATCGGCAGCAAAAGCCATGACCGGCAGCAGGCTGACGACCATAACCAGAGCGAGAAGCACGCAGAGCAGTTTGCGGGACTTTTTCATTGTTTCCACTCCTTTGATAAATGTACATAAGCGCCGCGGTGGGGAGATGTCGGGTAGCACATACTACCCCACGTTCACTTATGCGCATAGTATAACACTGCCTGCCCCGAAAAGTCAAGCTATGGAGGCACTGCGCACAAACGCCGTAAACGCAAAGATCTGCAAATTTGCGACCGATAACGGCACCGTTCACGGCTGCGCCCCCAAACGGCTGCCGCATACCCGTGAATCCTGCGCCCGATCGTTGCGTAACGCGTGTATGGTCAAATATCGCATCTGGTGATCATTAAAAATTTTGTTTGCGCAAAAAGAAAATAAATTTTCCTATTGACATGCTTGGTAAAGCACGATATAATCCTATTAACATATAGAGAAGGTAGGCAATGAAAATGCAAAACCGCATTTCCGGCCGCTTGTGCATCTGCTGGCACTGTTGCGGCGGCTGAGCGCACGCAAGTCCATTACGAGTCAAACATACATATAAATATATTACGATACATAAATGGAGGAACATCTCATGAGCAAGATCTATACATCCGCTGACCAGCTGATCGGTAAAACGCCCCTTCTGGAGCTGACGCATATTGAAAAAGAGCAGCAGATCGAAGCCCGTATTCTGGCAAAGCTCGAGTACTTCAACCCGGCCGGCTCCGTAAAAGACCGTGTGGCGCTGGCCATGATCCAGGACGCGGAGCAGCGCGGCGTGCTCAAGCCGAACTCCGTCATCATCGAGCCCACCTCCGGCAACACCGGCATCGGTCTGGCGTCCGTCGCCGCGGCCAGAGGCTACCGCATCATCATCGTCATGCCGGAGACCATGAGCGTCGAGCGCCGCCAGATCATGAAGGCCTATGGCGCGGAGCTCGTCCTCACGGACGGCGCACAGGGCATGAAGGGCGCGATCGCGAAGGCCAACGAGCTGGCCGAGCAGATCCCGGACAGCTTTGTCCCTGGCCAGTTTGTCAACCCGGCCAACCCGGCGATCCACCGCACGACGACCGGCCCGGAGATCTGGCAGGATACGGACGGCAATGTGGACATCTTCGTCGCGGGTGTCGGCACCGGCGGCACCGTGACGGGCGTCGGCGAGTACCTGAAGTCCCAGTGCCCGAAGGTCAAGGTCGTGGCCGTGGAGCCGGCGACCTCTCCGGTCCTGAGCGAGGGCCACGCCGGCCCGCATAAGATCCAGGGCATCGGCGCGGGCTTTGTGCCGGATGTGCTCAACACGAAGGTCTATGACGAGATCATCCCGGTCAGCAACGAGGACGCGTTCGCGACCGGCCGCCTGATCGGCCATAAGGAAGGCGTGCTGGTCGGCATTTCCTCCGGCGCTGCCGTCTGGGCGGCAATCGAGCTGGCTAAGCGCCCGGAGAACAAGGGCAAGACCATCGTCGTGCTCCTGCCGGATACCGGCGACCGCTATCTGTCGACGCCGCTGTTTGCAGACTGAGTGCAGGCAAGCGTTCGTTCTTCTTTCACATGCGACGGGAGACACCGCAGGGTGTCTCCCGTTGTGCGTCTGGCACAATGTTGTGAGAATGTGCCAAACCCTGCTTTTTCTTTGACAATCTGCGGCGGATTTCATGATAATGGTGACATCTACGGAAGAGGGGGATTCCATCGCGTCGCAGGCGATCCTTGTGAAAAAGAACTTGGCAGAGGGGCTGAAGGTGCATCTGCGCAGCGGCCGTTTTCCAAAATCACGGTCGAGGATATCTGCGCGACCGTGCGCGCGCCGAAAAACCGCGTCAGTGACCGGGCAAAGTCCTTCGGATTTTGCAGTAGCCGGTCCGTGACCGGCGATAAATCAGCCAGACCGGCCGCCGTGCTGATGATGAAAAAGCGCGTCCAGTAGACATGCTGTTCCCAGAGCTGCCGCAGCCGCTGCATCAGGCAGACCTGCCGGGCGGTGTAATGGGGGTATTGCCTCCTTTGCCTGTTATCAGCATTTGCGGCAAAAATCGACCGTGTGCGCGCGTATTTTTGGCGGTTCTTTTGCGCAGCAAAGGCAAAAAGGGATGCAATTTTGCGCCCGATGCGCTATAATGAATGCAATCATTCAGCAAGAGGGATCATTATGCGAATCGTTGTCAAAGTCGGCACTTCCACACTGGCGCACGCCACCGGGCGGCTGAACATTCAGCGCATGGAGCGGTTGTGCAAAGTGCTCAGTGACCTGAAAAATGCAGGTCATGAGATCATCCTTGTCTCGTCCGGCGCCATCGGCATGGGCGTCGGCAAGCTCAATCTGCCCGGACGTCCGGCGGATATGCCGGGCAAGCAGGCGGCCGCCGCCGTCGGCCAGTGCGAGCTGATGTATTTTTATGATAAGCTCTTCACGGAGTATAATCACATCGTAGCGCAGCTGCTGCTGACCGGCGAGGACATCCACAGTGAGCAGCGCAGCCGCAACGTGCGCAACACGCTCTCACGCCTGCTGGAGCTGGGGGCGCTGCCGGTCATCAACGAAAACGACGCCGTGGCGACGGACGAGATCGGCGTGGACAACACCATCGGCGAGAACGACAGCCTCTCGGCCATCGTGGCCGCCGCCATCGGTGCGGATCTGTTGATCCTGCTCTCGGACATCGACGGCCTGTATGACAGTGACCCGCGCCGAAATCCGGACGCGCAGCTCATCGAGACGGTGCCGGTCATTGACGCGCACATACTCTCGCTCGCCGGGGACAAGGGCTCCGCGCTCGCCACCGGCGGCATGGTCACGAAGCTGCACGCCGCGCAGATCGCAACGGCGGCCGGCTGTGAGATGGTCATTGCCAACGGCGAAAAACCCGAGGTGCTCTATGACATCGTGGACGGCAGGCACGCCGGCACCCGATTTCTGATACCACATTCCTGAGGAGGGACTACTATGACGACTATGGAGATTCTCAAGCGGACGAAGGCCGCGTGGCCCAGCATCTGCAACGCCTCTGCCGAGGACAAAAACCGCATCCTGTCCGCCATGGCCGACAGCCTGCAGGTGGGGAGCGATGCCATCCTGCGCTGCAATGCCGAGGACATGGACGCTGCGCGCGGCCATATCTCGGACGTCATGCTCGACCGGCTCTATCTGGACCGGGGCCGCATCGACGCCATGGCTGACGGCATCCGCGCGACCGTGGCGCTGCCGGACCACACGGGGCGCATCCTCGCGCAGATCGACCATCCCAACGGCATGAAGATCTACAAAAAGCAGGTGCCGCTCGGGCTGGTCGCCATCATTTATGAGAGCCGCCCGAATGTCACGTCCGACGCGGCCGCGCTCGCCATCAAGAGCGGCAACGTCTGCATGCTCCGCAGCGGCAAGGAGGCCTTCCACACGGCCAAGGCTATCGTGGCCGTGCTCAAGCAGGGCATCGCGTCCGTGGGCGGCGATCCGGACATCGTCAACATCGTCGAGGATACCAGCCACCAGAGCGCCACGGAGATCATGCAGGCCAAGGGCCTTGTCGACCTGCTCATCCCGCGCGGCGGCGCCGGACTCATCCGCGCCTGCGTGCAGAATGCCACCGTGCCCTGCATCGAGACCGGCACCGGCATCTGCCATGTCTATGTGGACGAATATGCCGACCTTGACAAGGCCGTGCGCATCATTGAAAACGCCAAGACCAGCCGCCCCTCGGTCTGCAACGCCGAGGAGGTCTGCCTTGTGCATCGGGCGGTCGCGGCCAAATTCCTGCCCATGCTCCAAAAGGCGCTGGTCGATGACCGCGCGGCGAAGGGCCTCACGCCGGTCGAGCTGCGGCTCGATGCGGCCGCGGCGCAGATCATCGACGGCACGCCTGCGTCCGACAAGGACTTTGACACGGAGTATCTGGACTATATCCTCGCCGTCGGCGTGGTCGACAGTCTGGACGCAGCCATCGCGCATGTGCTCGCGCACTCGACGCACCACAGCGACGCCATCGTCACCGAGGACGCCGCAAGCGCCGAGCGCTTCATCAACGGCACGGACAGCGCGGCGACGTATGTCAACGTCTCCACCCGCTTTACCGACGGCGGCGAGTTCGGCCTCGGCTGCGAGATGGGCATCTCCACGCAGAAGCTCCACGCCCGCGGCCCCATGGGGCTCGACGAGCTGAGTACCTATAAGTATATTATCCGCGGCGACGGACAGATCCGCTGAGGAGGGAAGTGCTATGATGAAGTATGAAGCCGGTTTTATCGGCGCCGGGAATATGGGCGGCGCGCTGGCGTCTGCCGCGGCCCGGCAGGTCACGGGCGAGCAGGTAGCCGTTGCCTGTAGCAGCCCCGCGCGCAGCGCGGCGGCGGCCGAGCGGCTGGGCTGTCAGGCGGCCGCGCCGGAGGAGATCCTCAGCAGCAGCAAATTCGTGTTTCTCGGTGTCAAGCCGCAGATGATCGACGGTGTTGTGCAGTCGCTGGCGGCGCCCATCGCAGCGTCGGAGAGCATCTTCGTGTCCATGCTCGCCGGTGTGCAGCTCGAGCGGCTCACGCGTCTGCTCGGCGCGGATAAGAAGATCATCCGCATCCTGCCGAACACCGCCTGCGCTGTGGGGAAGGGCGTTGTGCTCTACTGCGCGAACGGGAATGTCACGGAAGCCGATCTCGCGGCATTTCGGTCGCTCATGGCGGATGCGGGCATTGTCGACCCCATTTCCGAGGGGCTGATCGATGCCGGCTGCGCCATCACCGGCTGCGGCCCCGCGTTTGCGTATATGTTCATCGAGGCGCTGGCCGACGGCGGCGTCAAGTGCGGTCTGCCGCGCGCGAAAGCCATCCGCTATGCGGCGCAGATGCTCTCCGGCAGCGCGGAGATGGTGCTGCAGTCCGGCAAACACCCGGAGCAGCTCAAGGACGATGTCTGCAGCCCCGGCGGCAGCACGATCGCCGGTGTGGACGCGCTCGAACAGCGCGGTTTTCGCGGCAGCTGCATCGCAGCCGTGGACGCCGCGTTTGAAAAGACCCGCCAGCTCGGGTAACGGCAGCATCAAACGCCGGCCGGGCCGCACCCATTCGGGTGCGGCCCGGCTGCTGCATGTTTATGCAGACGTGATGTAGCACTCCTCGGCTTCCTGCTGCGCATGGATCAGCAGCAGCCTTGCCTCCTCGTAGTCGTGGGTGTTGATGCGTTCCACGGCGTCGCTCAGCGTGTTGAAGAGGGTGAAGTACAGTTTCTTGAAGTCCATGGTGATCTCCTTTTTGTTCCGCGTATTTGCAGGTTCCGGCGCGTCTTCCGGTCGCTGCGATGCGCAGTTTAACACAGAATGGAGTAGAAACGTGTCGAACGCTGTAGGTGCCGAAAAAAACTTCATAAAATTCAAATTTTTTGTCAGGTATGGGACAATCTTTGTGCTAAGCGACGAAAAGCAAGTGCCCGCACTCCATAATGGAGCGCGGGCACGGATTGTTTATAGCAGCTTGATCAGGATCGTGACGGCACCCAGCAGGATCAGCACGACACCGACAATACGATTCAGGCGCCGGATCTCACAGCGGTTGGCGAATTTTGCGGAGACGACCGCGCCCAACAGGCACGAAGCCACGACGATCGCCATGGGCAGCGGAAAGAACTGCGCGCCCAGCGAGATGTGGCTGACGGCGCCGGTCAGCGCGACGAGCGTCATAATCATCGTGCTGGTGCCGACGGCGACGGGGCTGAATCAGTCGGTCAAGCAGCTTTCCGATAAATAATAATTAAGAAACGCCTGGGAGAACCAATGTTCTCTCAGGCGTTTTTCATCAAATAAGAGTATGAAACAGAGTTTGAAATAGAACTAAATTTGTCTGTATTTCACTGCATTTTTTATTTTTAGGGCAAAAATCAGAGAACCGGAAAACACTGATTTATCAGCATATTCCGGCTCTCTTTGGTCCGAGTGAGAAGATTCGAACTTCCGGCCTCTTGAACCCCATTCAAGCACGCTACCAACTGCGCTACACCCGGATATCACATTTGCTCAAATAATATAGCACACCGAAATGAAAAATGCAAGAGGGAAATGCGGCTTTTGGGCAGAAAGTTTTTTGTTGCACTTTCTTACATCTGTATCAAAAAATCGAATGGATTGATTTCGAAATTATGATTAATTTTTTAAATAAAATAATTGAAATGTTTTGACCGATTTGTTAACGTGTTCTTAACACTTATGTGGGATGATAGCATCCCGCGCATGCAGGGGCGTGCAAAACAACATAGCGAAATGGACACAGAACAAAGGAGGAAACATCATGACAGGTAAGAAACTGCAGCGTATGCTGGCGTGTCTGCTGGCGGTCCTGCTTCTGTCGCAGGTCGGCGCGTTCTCGCCGGCCGTGTTCGCGGCGGATGCCAGTGGCTACACGCTGCAAGACGGTACGGCGATTATCCCGGCCGGAACGTCGAAGGAGGATGTGGACCGCATTCTGGCGGCGGCGCTGGTCGTTGGCTTTGACCAGATGAGCGGTGAGGAGCAGGATCGTATTCTCACGGGTGAGTGGCAGTATGCGTGTGAGGGCAAGTCTGCAATTTCCACGAAAAACACTGCGTGGGGGCCGGTCACCGGTTTTGATTCTTCGAAAAAAGTCGGACTTGTTACCACGAAGTATAGCCATCCTGCGCTGTCGGCGAATGAGGATGACAGCTATCCGATCCGCCTGAAGCTGGCCGATGGTATGTTGACGAACGAAGTCAAGGTCTATAAGGCACAGAAGCCGGTTTCGTCCATCACGCTCAAGGAAGGCGTTACTGTTACACTGCCGTACAACGCGGACGCATCGATCAATTTTGACGCGCTGCGCGAGCGCATCTTCGACCAGGTCGTGGAGAGCACCACGCCCGACCTGAAGGTCAATGACGTGACCATTCAGTATTACGCGAAGACGCCGAGCGGCCTTTCGCATGAGTGGGCGCCGCTGGAAGGGGAAAAGGTCGGTCTCTCGGAGTACCCCGCCATTTCCGAAGGCAATCAGCAGATCCTCATTTCCTATGCCGGCAACGACACATATGGCGCTGCTTCCGCGGAGGTCACGGTGACCTTCGCTGATCGCGCGGCGTCCAACATCGTTCTTAAGCCTGACCAGCAGGTCGCGCTGCCGTATACGAATGCCACGACCGTCGATTTCAACGCGCTGCGCGTGGCCATCCTGCAGCAGGTCGTGAGCGAGGACACCACTCCGGCCCTGACGACGGAGAATACGGAAATCAAGTATAAGTACACTGTTGCTTTTGTTGACACTTGGGTCGATCTTGACGGCGGTACGATCGCTCCCGCCGTCTCTGCGAAGAGCTATGAGATCCAGATCAGCTTCAAGGGCGACGATACTTACAAGGCGTCCTCGGCCACGACGACGGTGACCTTCACCGAGCGCCCGGGCATCGAAGCGACGACGAATGAAAACCCGACGTTCAAGCTCGCCTTCACCGCCGACGGCGAGGCGATCTACGACAACATCCGGCAGCAGGTCTGGGATGCGGTCGTTGTGAGCACGAACCCGGCTCTGACCGTGGATGATGTGACCATCGAGTATTATGCGACTGCAACGACTGGCGCTGTTGATAAGCTTGGTCATGCTTGGGTCGCGCTGACGGGTGGAAAAGTCAATGGTCTGACCTATCCCGCCATCGGTGAAGGTACGCAGGAAGTGCGCATCACCTGGGGCGGCAGCAAGGACTATGCCCCCTGGTCGTGGGAAGGTGATGTGGTGGTAACCGGCCGCGCGGCAGCTCCGTTCCAGCTCAAGCAGGGCGTGACCGAAGTCGCGATGGTCTACAATCGCGATCAGAGCATCAACTACGAGGAGACCGCGCAGGCACTGCGCGAGGCGCTGCTTGAGAGCACGGATCCGAATATCTCTATCGACGACGTGACGGTGAAGTACAAGGCCGGCCTCGGCATTTTTGAGCCGCTTGACTACAAAGCGACGATCAGCTCCAACAACTTTGGCCTTGGTGAGCAGACCATCCGCTTTACTTGGGGCGGCAATGCAGATTATCAGGCTTATACGCTGGAAGTCACCGTCAAGATGACCGATACACGCATCGTGAGCGAGGTCGTGCTCAAGACCGGTGCCTCCATCACCTACAACATGGATGCCAAAGTCATGCTGCAGGCGATCTTTGAAAACCTTATCGACTGGGACGCCTCCAAGCTGCCTGAAAAGAGCACGTTGACTCTGGATGATTTCACGATCGAGTATTACGCAACGGCTGAAGTCGTGGCCGGTGATCTTAGCGGCGACATGGATTCTTTCAAAGACTGGGTTTCGATCGAGGGAAAGGGAGTCACGCTGGGCAAATTGCAGCTTCTCTACCCCCAGATGGGCGCAGGCGAGCAGCAGATCCGCGTGACCTTCAAGGGCGATGAGGCTTACCGTCCCAGCACGCCTATTGAGGGCAATCTGACCGTGAACAAGGCGAAAGTCTCCGTTAAGGTGCACTCGACGAGCATCTACGCCGACGAGGCCAAAGATAAGCTGGGTGAGGGCTTTGTCACCACCGACCCTGCCGATAAGTTTGACATCTACACCATCTACGGCGGCATGACCAGCGACGTGACCACCAGCGTGTTCGTGCAGCTGCCCGAGCGTTACACGAACACAGCGCTCATCAAGGCGATCGACTGGGCACTTGAGCAGGCCGGTCAGCCGACGCTCACCGAAATGATGAACAACGGCACCACGGTCGGCCAGCTGCGGAAGATCCTCAGCGATGTGATCAGCAGAGGTGCGGATTTGCCGCAGTTTATTAAGGACGCACTCAAGAATGCCAACATCGACATTGACACGCTTGTCAAGCTCAACGAGGCGCTCAACAAGCTGCCGGGTCTGCTGGACAATGTCCGTGTGGCCTTCGGCGTGCCGGATCAGGCGGGCCTCTATGTGGTCACCGCTGTGACGAACAATAAGAACTACGAGACCGGCGTTGGCACGGGCATGCTGCTCGTGAAGAAGCACTACTCCGGCGTGAAGCTGCAGTGGAACCAGACTATTCCCAACGGCAAGCTGACCGCTGAGGAAGCGACGAACTTTGATTTCAAGGCGACGCTGAGCTATAACGGCAACAGCGATATCTCGCAGGACAACGTGCACTACCTGTACTCCGGCTTCACCAGCAAGTGGCGCCCGTATTCGAGCACCACGACGCCCCCGACTGAGCCCGGCCGCTATGTCGTGACGGTCGTGACTCTGGGCGGCAACTATCAGGCAGCGCCCATCACGCGTGCTTTCCAGATCACCAAGTAATTTTCTCGCGTGTGTCTCCCGGGTTTTTTGCCCGGGAGACATTTTTGCGCCGGAGGAGACCGGCCGGAGCGGAAAAATGAAAATCGCCGAAAATTTTTTCAAAAATAACTTGACAGCAGTCGAATCGTCTGGTATATTAAACAAGCGCTAAGGCGATGAGGCCGAGTAGTTCAGTCGGTTAGAACGCTAGCCTGTCACGCTAGAGGTCGAGGGTTCAAGTCCCTTCTCGGTCGCCACCCGCGGAGCGAAAGCTCCGCGGGCTTTGTATGCTGCTATAGCTCAGTCGGTAGAGCGCATCCTTGGTAAGGATGAGGTCCCCGGTCCGAATCCGGGTAGCAGCTCCAGAAAATCCTGCAACCGTTGCGGTTGCAGGATTTTTTGCTATGAAAGCCGCTACAGAAACCACGCCGCCGGACAGGGGGGGAGCCCCGTCCGGCGCCGCATATTCTCATTTTTTCTGTCATGCCCGGCAAAATGGACGCGCACGATCAGCGTTATTCCATGCGCGCAAGATATGCGATCGCCTGGAGGTAGGTGTCGTTCTTTGCGGGCTTTTGACCGCTGAGCCGTCTGGAATCCAGGTTGTGTTTCAGATCCGCGAGCTTGACTTTTCGCGCGATTGGATTCTCGGCCAGCGCCTTCACATAGTCCATATATGCGACGCCATCCGCGTGCGTCAGAAGGTGGAGCGCATCCAAAACCTCCTTGGGAAATCCGGCGCTTTCGAGGTCTGTATATGTGTATTCATCGCCGTGGTCCTCAATCACATCATGCAGCAGCGCTACGCACGTAGACGCCTCATCCTCCATCTGTGTGGCGAGATAAAACGGATGGAAAACATACGGATACCCGCCCTTGTCCAAATCATTTTTATGAGCCTCAAACATGAGGACACATGCTTTTTTTACAAGCTCCGAATAGTACATACCATCTTCTCCTTTTCACACTGCATGTGCTGTTGCTGCTTCCGGAATGGATTGTAGCATGCGCGCCCCGAAAACGCAACGGTCCTGCGGTATGGCGGACCAATAGAAAATGCCGGGCTGACTTGCGCTGCCCGGCATTTTCTATATGCATTGTATCAGCCGCGTGTCGTCATGCAGGTCCGATACCGGCACGCCTGCGGTCTCTGCAAGGATCTCCGGAATTTTCTCTCTCATGATGCTGCCTCCGTAGCTGCGCGGCGCTTGATTTTCTGCGTCGCGGTTTTTCAAATTCGTTTTCCCGGTAAATGAGGTTGCCGATCTGCTTATAAGGCGGCAGGTGCCGGTTGATCTCGCTGACGGAGCGCCAGAGCGCCGCCTCGTCCGGGACACGGCTGGATCGGCGTAGACCTCGGCCGTGATCTGCTGATTCTTCTCGTACCGGTAGAGGTCGCGGCCGAGCACGTACGGCATGGCCGGGGCCTTGCTGAGAAAGAACTGCGTGTCCGGGAAAAGTCTGCCTGCACGCACGACAACGTCCTGCAGACTGTGGTAGGTCACGGTTTCCGGCACATGCGTCACATTTCCTATCGGAATAATGCGCTTTATTGATAAGAATATATCACGTATCACGTATCACGCCAAAACTGGAAATACAATACACAATTGTGCCTGGAAGTGTCCGGAATCGGTCAGATCGTTCGGAGAAACACTGCGTGGGGAGACACAAAATGCGCAAAATGCGGCATCCCATGCCAGATGGCAGGGGAGCGAAGTGCCGCCTCGCGCGAAACAGATATGCGAAAGCCTGCCAAAAAAGTCCGTGCGGACTCCTTTGACAGGCGTAGCGAGCGGGCCTGTAAGCCGGGTTCTGTAATCGACAGCCATCTATCTAGACGCACCGTTGCCGGTGCGTTCCAGCCACCTCCATGGGACGGCCGGGCCGGCCGTATGTCCCTCCGCGGTGTTGCTCCGGATAGAGTTTACAGCGCCGCACTGTCTCCAGCCGGCGAGTGAGCTCTTACCTCACTTTTCCACCCTTACCCGATCACTCGGGCGGTTTGTTTCTGTTGCACTTGTCCGAGGGTCGCCCCTGGCGGGTGTTACCCGTTATCCTTGCCCTGTGGAGCCCGGACTTTCCTCACGCACAGCCTTTCGGCTTGTGCCCGCGGCTGTCCGGCCCGCTCGCCCGACTATTTTACACATCCTGCCGCGCCGCGTCAAGTCCGGCGGAGATTTATTTTCTTGTAATCGGCATGAATGAGCAGTATAATCACTTCGTATGATTACCTTTTGGAAAAGGAGTGTCTGCATGACCTTTTCGGATTATATGGACTATCTGCGTGACAAGCGCATCGGTGTCATCGGTTTCGGCGTGAGCAATCAGCCGCTCGTGCGCGTGCTGCTGCGCAATGGCTGCGGCGTGACGGTGTGCGACCGGCGCGAGCGGGCCCAGCTCGGCGCGGCCGGAGACGAGGCCGCGGCGCAGGGCGCAAAATTCATCCTCGGCGCGGACTATCTGGAGCACTTGGACTTTGATGTCATCTTCCGCACGCCGGGTGTGCTGCCCATCGTGCCGCAGCTGCGCAAGGCTGCGCAAAACGGCGCGATCCTCACCTCCGAGATGGAGGCGTTCTGCAACCTCTGCCCGTGCCGCATCATCGCCATCACCGGCAGCGACGGCAAGACCACGACCTCGACCATTACGGCCGAGCTCCTGCGTGCGCAGGGGTATACCGTACACCTCGGCGGCAACATCGGCACGCCGCTCTTTGGCCGCATCCCGGACATCCGGCCGGAGGACTTTGCCGTGCTTGAGCTCAGCAGCTTCCAGCTGCACAGTATGCACTGCGTGCCGGATGTGGCCATCATTACGAACATTTCGCCGAACCATCTGGATGTCCATCCGGATTTCGAGGACTATGTGTCGGCCAAATGCAGCATTTACCGCAGCCAGCGGCCGGACGGCTGCCTGGTGCTCAACGCGAAGGATGCCCATACCCCGCGTTTCGCGGCCGAGGCGCCGGGGCGCGTGCGCTATTTCAGCAGCATCGGCCCGGTGGAAAACGGCGTTTACTGCACGGATGGCGTCATTTACCGCGCACACGACGGCAAGTCAGAGAAAATTCTTGACGCTGCCGAGATCCGCATCCCCGGCGCGCACAACGTGGAAAACTATATGGCGGCCTTTGCCGCGACCGACGGTCTGGTCGGCAACGCGGCGTGCGTTCAGGTCGCGCATACCTTCTCCGGCGTACCGCACCGCATGGAGCGCATCCGCGAGCTCAACGGCATCACGTTCATCAACGACTCCATCGCCTCGAGCCCCACGCGCACGATCGCGGGTCTGCACGCGCTGCCGAAGCCGCCGGTCATCATCCTTGGCGGGCACGACAAGCATATCCCGTTTGACACGCTTGGCGACGAGGTCTGCCTGCACGCAAAGGCGGCGGTCGTCGTCGGCGAGACGGCGCAGCGCATTGCTTCCGCCATCCGCGCATCGAAATTCTATGACCCGGAAAAGCTGCCGCTCGTCGAGGCGCCGGACTTCCGCGCGGCGGTCGAGACGGCCTATGGCCTTGCGCAGCCGGGTGATATCGTGACGCTCTCGCCGGCCTGCTCGTCGTTTGATTTCTTCAAAAACTTTGAAGAGCGCGGCAATACCTTCCGCGTCATTGTAGAATCTCTGAAATAATGGTATGGATCGCCCCGTCGCTGCATAGCATGGCAGGGGGGATCTGCTATGATTTGTGCGTCTCGCCGCTGGAGACCGGCCGCCCGCCGGCGCCCGCCGCGGCCGAAGCGGAAGCTGGCGGCGCTGCTGCTGGTGCTCGTCCTGCTGGGCAGTATGGCGTATTTCACCGTGTCGGTGTTGCACCTGATCACGCAGCTGGCCGTCAACTCCGCCTGTGACCTCATGCAGATGAAGATCAATGCTGCCGTCACGGCGGCGCAGGCACAGGTGCAGGGCGACTATTATACCTACCGCACGGATGCCGACGGGACCATCACGGCCGTGAGCATCGATACCGAGCACGTGGGGCAGGTGTCCTCGCTCGTGCTCGAGCACATGATGGACGGCGATGACGGACAGGTCGAGCTGGACATTCCGCTCGAGACGCTCTTCGGCGTGAATTTTCTGCCCGGGCTGAAGCTGCCGCTGCCGGTGCGCATCCTCGTGCTGACGACGTCGGATGTAAGCTACCACAATGAGCTTGTGTCGGCCGCGATCAACCAGAGCAAATATCAACTATATCTGAACGTGAAGATGGACCTCGACATTCTGGTGCCCTGGGAGCACCAGACCGAGACCGTGGGCACGAACGTCCTGCTGGCCGAGACGGTCATCGTCGGCAAGGTGCCCCAGACGTATGTGGAAGTGGAGTAAACAACATGGATGTACGCGAAGAGATTCTGACGCTGCGCCGTCAGCTGGAACACGCAAATTTTCTCTATTACGTGAAGGACGCACCCGAGATCAGCGACTTTGAATATGACACGCTCATGCGCAGGCTCGAAGAGCTTGAGGCTGCGCACCCGGAGTATTCCTCGCCCGATTCGCCGACGCAGCATGTCGGCGGCTACGCGCTCAATACCTTTGCGCAGGTGCGCCATCAGGTGCCGCTCGAGAGCCTGCAGGATGTATTTTCGTTCGACGAGCTGCGCGCGTTCGGCGCGCGCATGGACGGTGCGCTCACGCAGGCGCATGACTATTGCGTCGAGCCGAAGATCGACGGTCTGTCCATGTCGCTCGAGTATGAAAACGGCGTGTTCGTCCGCGGCGCCACGCGCGGCGACGGCATCACCGGCGAGGACGTGACGGAGAACCTCCGCACGCTGCGCAATCTGCCGCTCAAGCTCGACAACGCGCCTGCAAAGCTCATCGTGCGCGGCGAGGTCTATATGTCGCACGAAGTATTTGCGGCGCTCAATGCCGAGCGCGAGCTGCTCGAGCAGCCGCTGCTGGCCAATCCGCGCAACGCAGCGGCGGGCTCCGTGCGCCAGCAGGACCCGAAGATCGCGGCGGCGCGCAAGCTGGATATCATCATCTTCAACCTCCAGTTTGACAGTGACCGCACGTTCGCCACGCACACGGAAACGCTGGATTATCTGGCATCGCTGGGCTTCCCGGTCGTGCCGTATCAGCGCTGTGAAACGCTCGATGCCTGCTGCGCGCGCATCGACTGGATCGGCGACAACCGCGAGACGTTCCCATTCGACATCGACGGCGCGGTCATCAAGATTAACGACCTTGCGCAGCGACAGTATCTCGGCAGCACGGCAAAGTTCCCGCGCTGGGCGGTGGCATATAAGTACCCGCCGGAGAAGAAGGAGAGCCGCGTGCGCGACATCGTCGTGCAGGTCGGCCGCACGGGCGTGCTCACGCCGAAGGCGGTCATTGAGCCGGTGCGTCTGGCCGGTACGACCGTCACGAATGCCACGCTGCACAATCAGGACTTCATCGACAACCTTGACCTGCGCATCGGCGACACGGTGCTCGTGCAGAAGGCGGGGGAGATCATCCCCGAGATTCTCTCCGTCGTGCGCGACAAGCGGCCGGAGGGTACGGTGCCGTTTCATATGCCGGACACCTGCCCGGAGTGCGGCGCGCCCGTCGTGCGCGATCCGGACGGGGCGGCCCTGCGCTGCACGGGCGCGGAGTGCCCGGCGCAGCGGCTGCGCAACATTGCGCACTTTGCCTCCCGCGAGGCAATGGACATCGACGGCCTCGGCATCTCGCTGTGCCAGTCGCTGATCGAGGCGGGGCTCGTGCACTCCCCGGCGGAGCTGTATGCGCTCGAGCCGCAGTCGGTCGCGGCGCTGGACCATATGGGGAAAAAGTCGGCCGAGAACCTCATGGCCGCCATCGAAAAGAGCAAGGACGCCGGCATGGCGCGCCTGCTGTGCGCGTTCGGTATCCGGCAGGTGGGGCAGAAGGCAGCCAAGGTGCTGGCCATGCACTTCGGCACGCTGGACAAGCTCATGGCGGCGACGGAGGAGGAGCTCATGGCCATCCCGGACGTCGGCCCGACGACAGCGGCGTACCTGCGCGCGTGGTTCGATAATCCGCAGTCGCAGCACCAGATCCGGCTGCTGCGCGACGCGGGCGTCAGCTTCGATTCCAAGGAGCAGGTGGTGGACCGCCGCTTTGCCGGTAAGACGTTCGTGCTCACTGGCGCGCTCGAGCATTTCAGCCGCGACGAGGCCGGCGCCATCATCGAGCGCTTCGGCGGCAAGACGAGTTCCTCCGTGTCAAAAAAGACGTCCTATCTGCTCGCCGGGGAAAACACCGGCTCGAAGTATCAAAAAGCGCTCACGCTCGGCACACCCATTATTACGGAAGCTGAATTTCTGGCTATGATCCAGGAGTAACGAAAGAAACGGAGTGGAAATCATGCGAGATTATGCAAAAGAATTTGAAAACCGCGTCGCCTTTATCCGCGACCTGCTCAAAAGCAGCGGCGCCAAGGGCGTCATCTACGGCAACAGCGGCGGCAAGGACAGCGCGCTCGTCGGCATCCTCTGCAAGGCCGCGTGCGACAACACGGTTGGCATCATGATGCCGTGCGCCTCCAAGCGCAACTTCGGCGAGGACATGACCGACGGTCTGGCCGTGGCTGAGCAGTTCAATATCGAAACGCGCACGGTCGACCTCACGGCGGAAAAGGAGCTCGTCATGCAGACGGTCTCCGCCGTCACGACGCTCAACCAGATGGCGACGTCGAACATCGCCCCGCGTCTGCGCATGCTCACGCTCTATACCATTGGCGCGGCCGAGGGCCGTCTCGTCGCCGGCACCGGCAACCGCAGCGAGGCATATATGGGCTATTTCACGAAGTGGGGCGACGGCGCGTATGACTTCAACCCCATTGCCGACCTGACCGTGACGGAAATTTACGAGTTTCTGACCTGGCTGCAAGCGCCGGAGAACATCATCCGCAAGGCGCCGTCCGCCGGCCTCTTCGAGGGCCAGACGGACGAGCAGGAGATGGGCGTGACCTACGCCGCCATTGATAAGTACATCCTCACCGGCGAGGCCAACGAGCACGACAAGGCCATCATCGACCGCTACCATAGCCGCAGCGAACACAAGCGCCGCCCGGCCGCGACCTATCACGCCGAATGACACAGTATTTCGATACGCACGCGCACTACGACAGCGGAAAGTTCAACGCCGACCGTGACGAGGTGCTGCGTGCCGTGCATGAGAGCAGTGTCGCGCTTATCGTGGACCCCGGTGACTGCGCCGTGACGTCCGCGCGCGCCGTTGCCATCGCGCAGGCATATGATTTTGTCTATGCCGCTGTTGGCTGGCACCCGGAGGAGGCCGCCGGCTGGACGGACGACAGTCTGGAGCAGATCCGCGCGCTGGCGGCGCAGCCGAAAGTCTGCGCCATCGGCGAGATCGGTCTGGACTATTACTGGGACACCTCCACGAAGGCGACGCAGGAGATCATGCTGCGCGCGCAGCTGGAGCTTGCGCTGGAGCTGGATCTTCCGGTCATCATCCACGACCGGGAGGCGCACGGCGACAGCCTGCGCATCGTGTGCGACTATCCGGGCCTGCGCGGCGTGTTCCACTGCTTTTCCGGCAGCGTGGAGATGGCGCGCGAGCTGCTGCGCCGCGGCTGGTATCTCGGCTTTGACGGGCCGATCACGTATAAGAATGCCGTCAAGGCGCTGGATGTGATCGCCGCCTGCCCGGCTGACCGGATGCTGCTCGAAACGGATTCGCCCTATCTGGCCCCGATGCCGAACCGCGGCAAGCGCAACGACTCGCGCAACCTGCCGTACATCGCCGCGCGCATCGCGGAGATCAAGGGCATGACGACAGACCAAGTCGCGGAGGTGACACTGCAAAATGGAAAACAACTTTTCAATCTCTGAGCGCTGGCTGCTGCGCGGCGCGCCGAACGCGCGCGACCTCGGCGGCCTGCCCACCACGGACGGCCGCACGGTCCGTCCGGGCCTGCTGCTGCGCAGCGGCGAGCTCGCCGGTATTACGGAGCCGGATGCGCAGACGCTCAGCCAATATCCGCTGCGCACGGTCGTGGACTTTCGCACCGACCTCGAGCGGGAGCAGAAGCCGGACCGTGTCCTGCCGGACGTGCAGTATGTCCACTGTCCGATCGTGCAGCAGGCGGCGGCTGGCCTGACGCGGGAGGAGCACGCCGACCCCTATGCGGCCGTTGTCGCGCATGCAAAAGCGATGGCCGGCCGGGAGCGGGCGTTCATGTGTGAGCTGTACCGCAGTCTCGTCACGCAGGAATTCTCCATCGCGCATTACCGGCAGTTTTTTGCACTCCTGCTCGCGCAGACGGACGGCGCGCTGCTCTATCACTGCACGGCGGGGAAGGACCGCGTCGGCGTCGGCACAATGCTGCTGCTCACGGCGTTGGGCGTGGACTGGCCGGTCATTGTGGAAAACTATCTGGTCACCAACGAGCGTATGGCCGCCTCGACCGACTGCCTGCTGACGGCGGTCGCGGACTATGACCTGAGTGAGGCGGAGCGGGAGGTCATCCGCACGTTTGACCGCGCGGACGCGGCGTTCCTGACGGCGGCGCGCGATGCGATCGCGGCGCGGTACGGCAGCGTGGATGCGTTCCTGACGCAGGCGCTCGGCGTCGGCGCGTCCGAACGGGAGACGCTGCGCGCGCGTTACCTGACAACCGAGTAAAAAGACGGCGTGCCGCCCGAAACCGGGCGGCACGCCATTTGATATTGGAATTGCTTACAGCGCCCGATCCGGCATTTGATCGGACAGGTAGACCAGGATGGGATCATCCTGCGCGTGGGTATATGGCACCTTCGGTGCGCGGAAGAGGCTCGTTTCCGGCAGTGCCGTACTGAGCACGACGTGGAACGTGGTCCCGCCCCACTCGTTGCTCTCGAGCAGGATGGTGCCGTTGTGCTTTTCTGCAATGCCGAGCGCGACCGTCAGGCTAAAGTTGTTGCTGCTCAGATCGGAGAAGTCCACACCGGTCACGCGCAGCGGGATGAAGATCGTCCCGAGCTTTGCCGGCGGGATGCGCACGCCGTCGTCGCGGATGGTGATGTCGGCGTGGTCCCCCTCCTGTGCGACGGTAAAGCGGATGCGGTCGCCGTGCTTGCAGCGCTCTGTGCAGTTGGCAATGATGTTGAGCAGCATCCGCTGGATGAGCGCCGTGTCGAGTGCGCAGTTGATCGGCTCGTCCGGGATGCTGACCTCGAGCACGATGCCGTTGGCGTCGGTGATCGGCTGGATGTTGTCAAGCAGCGTCCGGCACTCTTTGCCCAGGTCGCACAGCTGCGGCATGAATGCAAGCGTGCCGTCGTACAGGCCGGAGGCCGTGGAGGCGTTGAGCGTAAAGCGCAGCAGCCGGTAGTAAAACTGTGTCAGTTCGGCGGCGTTGCGCCGGAAGCGCACGTCGCTGAGCTGCATGGCGTAGTCTGAAAAATACGTCGTGAGCGTGCGGAAAGCGTTGAGCGACGCCAGAAACGGTGCAAACTGCGCGCCGGCCCGCAGGGCATTTTCATCCTGCGGTACGAGCGAAAACAGCCGAAACGCACCAAATGACGTCACGGAGATGATGACGTGGCGTTTTTCGATCGTTGCCGACGTGACGAATTCCGTGGCCGAGGCTTCTGTGATGTGCGCCGGCAGCAGCTCGGAGAGCTTGTGATTCGTGCGGTCGCCGCGAAAAAGCTCCTGTGCTGCCGGGTTCATAAACGCGACGAATTGCTCCTGCGCGCCGAGCACGGCGGTGTTGCTCATCGAGAACAGCGTGTTGAGCGAGTCGATGATCAAAGTATTGCTCATTTTCCAATTCCCCCTAAGATGTATTAAAAAACAGTATAGCAGAACTCGTCAATAGATACAAGTTTTAACACACATAAAAGTGAAATTTTGTAACAAATGATCGACACAGCTGGCCGTACCGGTAAGAATGTGGTTGCGCTTTCGGCGGAATTGTTATAGAATGTAGGCGTAAGAAATTGCGCTGCGTGCTGTGCGCAGCAGATATAACAGGAGGAATAGAGCATGATTAAAATTGGCATCAATGGCTTCGGCCGCATCGGCCGTCTGGTGTTCCGCGCTGCGATCTGCGCCGACGATATCGAGGTCGTCGCCGTCAACGCGCCGGATAAAACGCCGGAGCAGCTGGCGTATACCGTGAAGTATGACTCCGTGCACGGCCGCTTTCACGGCACCGTCGATTACGAGGGCGGCGAGAACCCGGCCCTGATCGTCAACGGCAAGCGTGTTTCGCTGCTCAACAACCGTGACGCGAAGCTCCTGCCCTGGGGCGAGCTGGGTGTCGAGTATGTGCTCGAGTGCACCGGTGCGTTCCTGACCAAGGAAAAGGCGCAGGATCATCTGGATGCCGGCGCGCAGGTCGTTGTGCTCTCTGGCCCGTCCAAGGACGATACGCCGATGTTTGTCTGCGGTGTCAACCTTGACGCATATACCCCGGACATCAAGATCGTGTCCAACGCTTCCTGCACCACGAACTGCCTGGCGCCTCTGGCCAAGATCATCAACGATAACTTCGGCATCGTCGAGGGCCTCATGACCACCGTCCATGCCGACACGGCTACCCAGCAGGTCGTCGACGGCTTCTCCAAGAAGAACTGGCGCCTGTCCCGCGGCGTGCACGGCAACATTATTCCGACCAGCACCGGCGCCGCCAAGGCGGTCGGCAAGGTTATTCCGGCCCTGCAGGGCAAGCTGACCGGCACCTCCATGCGCATCCCGAGTGCGGACGTGTCCATCGTCGACCTGACCTGCCGCCTCGAGAAGGCTGCGACGTATGATGAGATCTGCGCTGCCGTCAAGGCCGCTGCGGAAGGCCCGATGGCCGGCGTTGTCGAGTATGTCGACGATGAGGTCGTCTCCTCCGACTTCATCACCGACCCGCACACCAGCATCTTCGATGCCAGAGCCGGCCTCGCGCTCAACGATCACTTCGTCAAGCTCATGGCGTGGTACGACAACGAGTGGGGCTTCTCGAACAAGATGCTCGATCTGACGCGCCACATCGACTCCGTGCGCAAGGCCTGAATCGAAAAAAAGAACCGCAAATCAAGGGAATGCACTGCATTCCCTTGATTTTTTCTGTCCGGTAGTGTAAAGTATACCGGCACGTGAAATTTCAGCGGGGAGGGAGTGCGCTTTGCAGGAAAGCAGCAAGCAGAACTATCTCCACGGCGCGGCCATCATAGCGGCCGGCGTTGTGGTCATCAAGATCCTCGGCGCGATCTATAAGATCCCGCTCGGCAACATTCTCGGCGACGAGGGGTATGGATATTTTTCCGTTGCCTACAATATTTATAATGTCTTTCTCACCATGGCCACGGCGGGCATGCCGGTCGCGCTCTCGCGCATGATCAGCGAGGCGGACACGCTCGGCCGGCCCATGCAGGCGCGCAAGATCTTCCGTGTCGCGTGGCTGACGTTTGCCATCATCGGCCTGATCCTCGGGCTGGTCATGTTCCTGTTCCCGACGGAGCTGGCCGGCATGCTCAACAATGTCCGCGCAGCGCAGAGCATCTGGGCGCTGTCCCCGGCGCTTGTGCTCGTGTATCTGACGAGCACGTACCGCGGCTATGCGCAGGGCATGAGCAACATGAAGCCGACCACCATTTCGCAGATCCTGGAGGTCGTGGGGAAAGTCGCCGTCGGCCTTGTGCTTGCGTGGAGCTTTACGCGCGCGGGCAAGAGTCTGCCGGTCGCATCGGCGGGTGCCATCTTCGGCGTTACGGCGGGCGGCGCGTTCGCGCTCATCTATATCGCGATCTATAAGCACCGGCATTACCCGGACAAACCGGCCGCGGACCCGGATGTGCCGGAGTCTGCCGGGCGCATCCTCGGCACGCTGCTGCGCATCAGCATTCCGATTGCGCTCGGCTCCAGCGTCCTGAGCATTATTAACCTCATCGACACAAAGCTCATCATGTACCGCCTGCAGACGGCGCTCGGCTATTCCGAGACGTATGCAAACGTCCTCTACGGCGTCTACGGCAAGGTGCAGACGCTGTATAATCTTCCGGCCGCCTTCGTGACACCGATGACGATCAGCATTGTCCCGGCCATTGCGGCCATGGTCGTGCAGAAAAAGTATGATCAGGGGCACGCCGTTGCGGAGTCTGCACTGCGCATTTCGGCGGCGGTCGCCATGCCGATGGGCATCGGCCTCGCCGTGCTGTCGGACCCGATCGTGAATGTGCTCTATCCGCGCAGCAACGCGGCCGGCCCCACGCTGCTGTTTTTGCTTGGCATCGCGTCCGTGTTCGTGTGCATTTCACTCATCACAACGGCGGTCCTGCAGGCGACCGGGCATGAACTTTGCCCCGTCTGGTCGATGCTGGCCGGCGGCGTGGCAAAGGTCGCGGTCAACTGGTTTTTGATTGCGGTGCCGGAGGTGAACATCACCGGCGCGCCGATCGGTACGCTCGCATGCTACGTGGTCATCTGCATCGTGAACTACATCTTCCTGTGCCGGACGCTGCACGAGCGGCTGCATATCGGCCGCTGCCTTGCGCGTCCGCTGCTGAGCACGCTGATGATGGCAGTCGTGGCCTGGGGGGTGTATGCAGGCCTGTCCGCCGCCATGGGCGGCGACCTGAGCTGGAAGCGCATGGCGCTGGCCATGCTCGTGTCGATGGCCTGCGCGGTCGTGACGTATCTGGTCGCAGTCGTGAAAACGCATGCGATCACACTTGCCGATCTGCAGCTCATCCCGAAGGGCGAGAAGCTTGCGAAAGTTTTGCACATCAGATGACATAACACCGAAAAATCCTGAATTTTCAATGGTTTTTTCAAAAAAGGGTTGCAGAAGGAGCGAAATTGTGTTAGATTTTCTCTGCAAAGAAAGCTATGACCTGCGTGACTTCGTGGCGCTCATCACGTTCCTGCGCTCACCGGACGGTTGTCCGTGGGATCAGGTGCAGACACACGAGAGCATCCGCCGCAACTTCCTGGAGGAGACGTACGAGGCCTGTGAGGCTATCGACGCCGGTGACACGGCGCACCTGAAGGAAGAACTGGGCGATGTGCTCATGCAGGTGCTGTTCCACACGGATATTGAGCGCGCGGCCGGGCATTTTGATATTGACGACGTTGCGGACGCTGCCTGCAAAAAGCTCGTCTACCGGCACCCGCACGTGTTCCGGCGCGACGAGCCGGATGCGCCGGACTGGGACACGATCAAGCAGCGCGAGCGCGCGCAGACGACCACCGCCGAGGCGATGGACAGCGTGGCCCGCAGCCTGCCGGCGCTCTGGCGCTGTGAGAAGATCCAGGCCAAGGCAGCCAAAACCGGCTTTGAGTGGCCGGATACGGATGCGGCGCTCGACAAGGTCGAAGAAGAGACGCGGGAGCTGCGCGAGGCCGTGGCCTCCTGCAACGCGGACGCCGTAGCCGAAGAGCTGGGCGACCTGCTGTTCGCCGCCGTGAAGGTGGCGCGCTTTGCGGGGGTCGATCCCGAGCAGGCGGCCCACGCCGCGTGTGAAAAATTCATCCGCCGCTTTGCCGCCATGGAGGCCGCAGCAGCGGACAGCGGTGTGCCGCTCGAGCAGCGCACGCTCGCGCAGATGCAGCCGCTCTGGCAGCAGGCCAAGCAGACTGCCGGTGCGCACAACAAAGGAAAGAAATCTGCACGGCAGTGAGAGACCTGTGCGGAATTCTATATCGTGGCATATGCCAACACAAACATGAAGTAGGAGGATTACCATCATGAATAAGGCAGAACTGATCGCAACAGTTGCCGAAAAGACCGGCCTGTCCAAGAAGGACAGCGAGAAGGCCGTCAACGCGACGTTTGACACCATCACCGCCAACCTCGAGGTCGGCGAAAAGGTGCAGCTCGTCGGCTTCGGCGTGTTCGACATCAAGGAGCGCGGCTCCCGTATCGGCCGCAACCCCAAGACCAAGGAAGAGATCGAGATCCCGGCGACGCGCGTGCCCGTCTTTAAGGCCGGCAAAGTGCTTAAGGACGCTGTTTCCAAATAAGAACGATCAAACGCTCCGGGCCGGACCCGGAGCGTTTTTCACAGGAGGATGCCTATGCGCCTGGACAAATATCTGAAAGTTTCGCGGCTCATCAAGCGCCGCACCGTGGCAAACGATGCCTGCGACGGTCAGCGCATCACGGTCAACGGGCGCACGGCCAAGGCGTCGTATGACGTCAAGGTCGGCGACGTGATCGAGATCGCCTTCGGCCAGCGCACCGTGAAGGTGGAAGTGCTTGCCGTCACGGAAAACGCAAAAAAAGACGACGCCGCGGCCATGTACCGCGAGCTCGCCGAATAATGCGCGCAAAAAACCGCCGCTCCGGATGTTCGGAGCGGCGGTTTTGCCGTGTGTCAGATCATGTATTTGGTAATCTCGCTGCCGGTCGTCGCAGGATCCATGCTCAGAGACAGGGTGAACTGGATGTTCTCGCGCTCGGAGAAATCATTCAGCCAGGCCAGGAACTCCGCGATCTGCGGCTCAGAGACCTCAGAGAGCATTTTCGTGAAGTTGTCAACGAATACATGGGTGATGTCGTAGTTGCCGGCATGCAGGCCGCTGAGGAAGCCCTTGAAGAAATCGTAAGAGCCCATCGCGTATGCGTAGTCGCAGGCGTAGATCAGGCGAGCCTGATAGGGAATGTCATACGTAAGTTTTTTATCCTTTTCAATGCACACGACAGAACCGGATTCCTCGCGGACGGCCGTGGCAACCATTTCCACCAAACGCTTCGTTTTGCCGGAACCTTTGAGACCCATGATCAGTTGGACCATATGTCAATCACACTCCTTTTGAAAGTCAGGATGATACCCTATACCTAGATTAGCACGTTTTCGCGCCGACTGCAACGATAACTTTTCTCAGTTTGCCTCCGGTTTGCCGAGCAGGGAGAACATATTCTTCTTATATGCCTCAACACCGGGCTGATCGAACGGATTGACGCCGGACATATAGCCCGAAATGGCACACGCCAGCTCGAAGAAGCACACCAGCCAGGCAAAGCCGGCCTCGTCGCGCTTCGGCACACGCACCTCCAGATTCGGCACGCCGCCGGAGATGTGCGCGGCCTTGACGGCCTCCTGTGCCATGCGGCTGATGTCACTGAGCCTGCGCCCGGCGAGATAGTTGAGCCGGTCGGGGTCGCCCATGGCGAACGGGACGGTGAACTCATTTTGCGGCTGCTCGAACGAGACGACGGTCTCCATGAGCGTGCGCGGGCCGTCCTGAATATACTGACCCATGGAGTGCAGGTCGGCGTTGTATTCGACGGAGGCAGGGAAGATGCCGATGCCGTTTTTGCCCTCGCTCTCGCCGTAGAGCTGCTTCCACCACTCAGCCATGAAGCGGAACGACGGTTCATAGCAGGCGAGGATCTCGGTCGTCTTGCCCAGCTGATACAGGTGCTGGCGCGCGGCGGCATACTGCCAGGCGGGGTTTTCGGGCGACTGCGCGCTCATGGCAGCAAAGGCTTCGATGGCCGCGCCGATCACGGTCTGCACGTCGATGCCGGCGGCGGCCATCGGCAGCAGACCGACGGCAGACAGCACGCTGTAGCGCCCGCCGACGTCGTCCGGGACGACGAACGTCTCCCAGCCCTCTTCATCCGCCATGTGCTTGAGCACGCCGCGGTGGGCGTCCGTCGTGGCGAAGATGTGTTTTTTGGCCTTTTCCGGGCCGTACTTTGCCTCCAGCAGGCCGCGGAACATCCGGAATGCGAGCGCCGGTTCGAGCGTGGTGCCGGACTTGGAGACAACGTTCAGGTCAAAGTCCAGATCGCCCAGTTCCTCGAGCAGATGCATCAGCGCGTCCGGGGACAGGGAGTTGCCGGCAAACAGAATTTTCGGGTCGCCGGGCTGCGGGTGCGGCCGCAGCAGCTCCACGGCGCCCTTTGCGCCGAGATACGACCCGCCGATGCCTACGACGACCAGCGCCTGTGCGCGGCCGCGGATGCGGGATGCGGCGGCGAGGATCTGCTTGAGCTCGCCGTTTTGCATACGCCCCGGCAGATCGAGCCAGCCGGTAAACTCCGCACCGGCGCCCGAGTGCTCGAGCAGCGTGCGGTGCGCCTGTGCGGCGGCCGCATAGTCCGGCCCTGCGGGGTCAAAAAATCCGGCCGCGCCGGAGAGATCTACTTTGATCATTGCGATACCTTCTCTCTTAAAGGATATCACCAGTATACACGATAATCCGGATTTCGCAACCGAAAATCTGTCGTCTCACAGCGCGCGCAGCAGCTGCAGCCAGAGATGCGCCGTCGAGATGCGCGCAGCGCCGTCCGGAACGACCAGCGGCAGGATGAGCGTGTCGCCGCCGCTGTCGGTGACGGTCACGGTGCCGACCTGCGCGCCCGGCTCCAGGGGGGCGCGCAGATCCTCGTCGAGCGCGATATCCGTCTGCGGTGTGGCCGTACCCTTGCGCACGACGATGGCGTCCGCGCCGGAGAGCACCGGCTGCACGCTGTCCGTTTCCGCAAACTGCACGCGCACGGGCGGGATGACCGTGTTGGCCGCGATGGAATAGAGCGAATAGTTGGCAAAGGCAAAGTTGAGCAGCGTCGCCGCGTCGGCAAAGCGCGCCTTGGAGCTCTCTGCGTGCAGCACCACGGCGATGTATTCCACGCCGTCGCGCTCGGCACTGGCCGACAGGCAGTGCATGGCCTGCTGGGTGTAGCCGGTTTTCAGGCCGGTCGCGCCGGGGTAGGCGTGGATGAGCTTGTTGGTGTTGGCGAGGCCGAAGCGGCCGCCGCGCACGGTGTCCATCCAGATGGTGGTGTACGCGCGGATGCGCGGATGGGCCAGCAGCGCGCGGGACATGCACGCAATGTCGCGCGCCGTCGTGTAGTGGCCGGGGTCGTCGGTCAGGCCCGTGCAGTTGAGAAACTGCGTGTTTTCCATGCCCAGTTCTTTTGCGCGGTCGTTCATGCGCTTGGTGAACGCCTCCTCGGAACCGGAGATGTGCTCGGCCATGGCGACGGCGCAGTCGTTGGCGGAGTTGACGGCGATGCACTTGAGCATCTCGTCCACGCTCATCTGCTCGCCCTCCTTGAGCCAGATCTGGCTGCCGCCCATGGAGCTGGCGTGGGCGCTGGCGGTCACGATGTCGCTCGTATTCAGCTGGCCGCTGTCGAGCTGCTCCATGATAAGCAGCAGTGTCATGATCTTCGTCACGCTGGCGGGGGATAGGTGCTCGTCGGCGTTTTTCTCGTATAACACCGTGCCGGTCGAGCGCTCCATCAGGATCGCCGACGGTGCGGATATCTTCAGCTCTTCGTCCGTGGGCTGCTCGAGCGCCATTGCGGGTGTGAGCAGCAGCAGCGCCGCCAGCAGCAGACAGGTCCATCGTTTCATATGCTCAGCCCTTTCCGTTGATTTCTCCTTATCACCCTATGCCGGGGATGCGTGGAAAAGCAGTCCGGGTCCCCACAATTTGCACAGGCTTTTGCACACCAAACCGCTCAGAGCGTGTCAAGATGCGGCGCACCGTGTCGGAAATGTGCGAAAAGCCCGGGATTACCGGCTTGACGGTGCGGGCACATGATAGTAAAATAAATCAGATCGATTACAGACACAGGCAGGCGCTGTCGGGCGCGATGGGGGAGACGGTTTATGAAGCGATTTGATCCGAAAAACAAATACCTCGGCTGGGGCATCACGGCGTTCAGCGTGATCGCGTGCTCGATCCTGTTTTTCATGCTGCTGCAGCACGGCAAATCGATCGGCGATGCGATCAGTTCGCTGCTCGGTATCCTCAGCCCGATCATCTGGGGCATGGTGATCGCCTACCTGCTCTGGCCGCTGACGAAGGTATTCCAGCGTAAGCTCTTTGAGCCGCTGCTCAAAAAGATCCGCCCGAAAAAACCGGTGCGCACCTCACTTGCGCGCGGCCTGTCCGTTGCGCTCTCAATTCTGGTCGCGCTGCTTATCATCGCCGCCCTCATCTGGCTCATCATCCCGCAGATCTACACGAGCGTGGAGAGCATCGTGCTCAACTCGCAGGATTACTATGACACAGTCACCGGCTGGATCAACAAGTTCTTTGAAAATAACCCTGAGGTGGAGTCGGTGCTCCTCTCTGCGACCGGCAATGTGTCGGACAGCCTGCTCGACTGGGCGAAGACTGCGCTGCTGCCCTCTATGGGCAAGGTGGTCACGAGTGTGACAACCGGCATCTATGCCGTTTTGCGCGCGATCCTCGATGTGCTCATCGGCTTCGTCGTCGCCTGCTATGTGCTGTCGAATATGGAGCTGTTTCTTGCCAAGTCGAAGAAAGTGCTCTACAGTATCTTCTCTGTCAAGGCCTCCAAGCGCATCCTCAAGGCCATTCGCTTCACGGACACGGCGTTCATGGGCTTTATCAGCGGCAAGGTCATTGACTCCGCCATCATCGGCGTCATCTGCTATATCTGCTGTGCGATCATGCGCATGCCGTATGTCGTGCTCGTGAGCGTGATCGTCGCCGTGACGAACATCATCCCCGTGTTCGGCCCGTTTATCGGCGCGGTGCCGACGGCGCTGATCATTCTGCTTGTCTCGCCGATGAAGTGCCTGATCTACGTCATCTTCATCATTGTCCTGCAGCAGATCGACGGCAATATCATCGGGCCGAAGATCCTCGGCAACTCCACCGGCATCAACGGTTTCTGGATCATGTTCGCCATCCTGCTCGGCGGCGGCCTGTTCGGCTTTATCGGCATGCTGCTGGGTGTGCCGGTGTTCGTTGTGATCTATGCCGGCCTGGAGAAGCTGGTCAATGATGGGCTGAAAAAACGCGGCCTCCAGACGGAGACCGCAGAATATATGGATCTGGATTACATCGACGATGCCACGATGCGGCCGGTGCGCCTCCCGAAGGAAGCGCCGCCCGAATCGCTTAAGGATACGCAGGATGGTTCAGTGAAGTGACGGGAAGAGGGATTGCTTTGCATCCCGCAGCGCATCACACAGCGCGTCGATGTCTTCCCGCGTGGTGTAGCGCGAAAAGCTGATGCGCAGCGCGCCGTCGATCACGTTCGCCGGCAGCCCAATCGCCTCAAGTACATGGCTCCGCCCGCCCTTTTTGCAGGCGGAGCTTTTTGATGTGTAAATGCCGCGGGCTTCGAGGAAGTTCATCAAAACCTCGCTCCGGTAGCTGGGCAGGGAGATGCTGAGAATATGCGGTGAGCCGCCGCCGATGACGACAAGACCGTCCACCTCGGCCGTCAGCCGGTCAATGGCGTGAGCACGCAGCTCGGCCATGGTTTTTGTGGCCTCGGCCATTTTTGCGCTGCCGATCTCGGCCGCCGTACCAAAGGCGGCAATCTGCGGCGTGGCCTCCGTGCCGGCGCGTATGCCGCGCTCCTGCCCGCCGCCGAGGATATAGGGCGGCAGCTTCAGCCCGCTGCGGATGTAGAGCGCACCGATGCCTTTCGGCGCGTGGATTTTGTGGCCGCTGATGGTGATCATGTCCGCGCCGAGCGTTTTGGCCGAGAACGGCACCTTTAGAAATCCCTGCACGGCGTCCGTGTGCAGCAGGGCGATGCTGTTTTCCACCTTGAGCATCCGGGCGACGGCGGCAATGTCATTGACCGCGCCGGTCTCATTGTTGACCATCATGAGCGAGACGAGGATCGTGTCCGGCCGCAGCGCCGCGCGCACGCGCTCGAGCGGGATGGCGCCGGTGCCGTCCGGCTGCAGGCGCGTGATCTCGTAGCCCTCTTTTTCCAGAAAGTCCAGCGACTTGCGCACCGCGTCGTGCTCCACGGCGGAGCTGATGATGTGTTTCCCGCGGCGGCGCATGTACCGCGCGCCGGAGATGAGCGCCCAGTTGTCGCCCTCGGAGCCGCAGGATGTGAAATACACCTCGTCCGGCTGGCAGCCGAGCGCTTTCGCGATCTGGCTGCGCGCCTTATCCACGGCGGCCTTGGCCTCGCGGCCGAGCTTGTAGGTCGTGCTCGGGTTGCCAAAGCACTCCGTCATCATATGTACTGCCGCCTCCGCTGCCTCCGGGCAGACACGGGTCGTTGCGGCATTGTCCAGATAAACCATGATTTCTTACCTCGATTTGGAGATGTTTTTATGCACTACATTATAACCGCCCTCGGCTGCAAGGTCAACCAGTATGAAGCGCAGGCGATCGAAACGCTCCTGCACGCGCACGGCTTTACGCCCGCGGCGGACGGTGAACCGGTCGACCTGATCGTCGTCAACACCTGCGCCGTCACGGCGGAGGGCGGGCGCAAGTCGCGCCAGATGATCCGCAAACTGCGCGAGGAACACCCGCAGGCGCTGTGCGCCGTGTGCGGCTGCTGGTCGCAGCTCAGTCCGGAGGACGCGGCGTCCATCGGTGCCGACGTGGTGCACGGCAGCGGCAGCAAGCAGGCGTTTGTGGACGATATTCTGCGTGCATTTCGCGAGCACACGCCCGTCACGTGCGTGGATAATCCGTTCCAGCGCTTTGACTTTGAGCCGCTGCCGGCGGGCGCGGCCTACGGCCGCACGCGCGCGATGCTGAAGATTCAGGACGGCTGCAACAATTTCTGCACCTACTGCGTCATCCCGTATACGCGCGGCCGCATCCGCAGCCTGCCGCTGGATGAAATGGCGCGTCAGGCGGCGCATCTGGCCGCCGAGGGCTACCGGGAGCTGGTGCTGACCGGCATCGAGATCGCGTCCTACGGCCGGGATCTGCCGGGCGCGCTGACACTGGCCGACGCTGTGGAGACGGTTGCCGCGGCCGCGCCGCAGATGCGCCTGCGCCTGGGTTCCCTTGAGCCGACGGTCATCACGGAGGACTTCTGCCGCCGCGCCGCCGCGACCGGGCAGGTCTGCCGGCATTTTCATCTCTCACTGCAAAGCGGGTGCGACCGCACGCTCGCGCGCATGAACCGCAAATATAACACGGCAGAGTTTCTCGCCTGCGTCGAGCGGCTGCGGCGGTATTTCCCGGGGTGTGCGCTCACGGCGGACATGATCACGGGCTTCCCCGGTGAGACGGAGGCCGATCAGGCGGCGGCGGTGGCGTTTTTGGAGCAGGTCGGCTTTGCGGCCGTACACGTGTTTCCGTATTCCCGCCGCCCCGGCACGAAGGCGGACGCCATGCCGGAGCAGCTCAGCCACGCGGTCAAGTCGGCGCGCGCGCACGAGGCGCAGCGCGTGGCCGATGCCTGCAAGCAGCGCTATCTGGCGCAGCAGGTCGGCCGGATTTTACCCGTTTTGTTCGAGACGGAGCACGACGGAAACTGGGTCGGGCACTCGGATAACTATTGTCTGGTGCGCGTTGCGGGGGACGATCTGCGCGGCGTTGTGAAAAATGTCAAAATCTCTGCCGTTTCCGATCAAATGCTTGTGGGGGATTTGGTTTGACGCGCTTTGCGGAACGTGTTAGACTTTTCTCAATCCATGCGGAATGCGCTGCATGCGATGAATTTTGACCCCTGGAGGCGATTTCCGTGACCCGAAGTGAAACGTTCAATTTTTCTGCCGGACCGTCGGTCCTGCCGGAGGAAGTGCTCCGTCAGGCGCAGACGGAATTGCTCAATTACCATGGCACGGGCATGTCCGTGATGGAGATGAGTCACCGAAGTCAGGCCTTTTCGGATATTTTTCAGGATGTGAAGGCGCGTTTCCGCGCTGCGCTGTCCGTGCCGGACACACACGAGATCCTGTTTCTGCAGGGCGGCGGCACGGCGCAGTTTTCCATGATCCCGCTCAATCTGATGGGCGAGCAGGGGACGGCGGACTATGCCGTGACCGGGCATTTTTCCGGCAATGCGGCCAAAGAGGCCGAGAAGTACGGCAAGGTGCACATCGCGGCGGATACCTCCACCTGCGGCCACACCCGCATCCCGCAGCAAAGCGAGCTGCAGCTCGATGCGCACGCGTCCTATTTTTATTACTGTGCCAATAATACGATCTACGGCACCGAGTGGCAGTACGTGCCGGAGACCGGCCGCGTGCCGCTCGCGTGCGACATGTCGTCGGACATTCTTTCACGCCCGGTTGACGTGTCAAAATACGGCGTGATCTTTGCCGGCGCGCAGAAGAACATGGCCCCGGCCGGCCTGACGGTCGCGATCGTTGACCGCAGCCTCGCCGGACACGAGCTGCCCATTACGCCGGTCATGTACAGCTATCAGCGCATGATCGACAAGGATTCCATGTACAACACACCGCCGTGCTGGTGCATTTACATCCTTGGCCTTGTGCTCGCGTGGCTCGAGCGGCAGGGCGGCGTGGAAGGCATGCAGCAGCTCAAGCATGCGCGCGCCGCAAAGGTGTATGACTTTCTCGATAACAGCGCGCTGTTTCATCCCTGTGCGCAGCCGGGCTCCCGCTCGGATATGAACGTCACGTTTCGCACCGGGGACGATGCGCTCGATAAGGAATTTATCAGCGGCGCGGCGGCGCGCGGACTGCTGAATCTCAAGGGCCACCGCATCGCCGGCGGCATGCGCGCTTCGCTCTATAACGCCATGCCGATGGCGGGTGTGGATGCGCTCGTGGATTATCTGAAACAGTTTGAGGTAGAACATCATGTATAAAATTAAGACCATGAACCATATATCCCCCTGCGGCCTGCAGAAGCTCGAAGAGCGCGGCTGCGTTGTCGGGGAGAACATTCCGGATCCGGACGGTCTGATCCTACGCTCGGCCAACCTGCACAGCTATGCCTTTGAGCCGAGCCTGATCGCCATCGCGCGCTCCGGTGCCGGCACGAACAACATCCCGCTCGAGGACTGCTGCCGCCGCGGCATCGTCGTGTTCAACTCGCCCGGCGCAAACGCCGAGGCGGTCAAGGAGCAGATCCTCTGCTCGCTCGTGCTCTCGTCGCGCGACGTGCTCGGCAGCATTGACTGGGTCAAGAGTCTCAACGGCAGGGGCAAGGACATTCCCGCCCTCGTCGAGAAGGGCAAGTCGCAGTTTGCCGGCCCGGAGCTCATGGGCAAGACGCTGGGCGTCATCGGCCTCGGCGCGATCGGCGCGCTGATCGCAAACGCCGCCGTGTCGCTCGGCATGAATGTCTGCGGCTACGATCCGTACCTGTCCGTGGATGCCGCATGGCGTCTGTCGCGTGATGTCAAGCACGAGGTGAATCTCGACGGCATCTATGCCAAGGCGGACTATATCAGTATCAACGTGCCATACACGGATCAGACGTTCCATATGCTCGATGCGAAGGCGTTTTCCAAGATGAAAGACGGCGTGCGCATCATCAACGAGTCGCGCGCCGAGATCGTAGACGACGACGCCATGCTGGCCGCCCTCGCTTCTGGCCGCGTCGGCAAGTATGTCACGGACTTTCCCAATGAGAAGGTCGTCGGTGTGGACAACATCATCGCGCTGCCGCATCTGGGTGCCTGCACACCCGAGAGCGAGGAGAAGTCCGCCGTCATGGCCGCGCGCGAGCTCTATGATTATCTTGCCAACGGCAACATCAAAAACTCCGTTAACTTCCCGGACGCGACGCTCGAGCGCATGGGCGTCAGCCGCGTGTGCATCCTGCACCAGAACGTGCCGACGATGCTCAACCAGTTCCTCGAGATCACCTGCAGCACGGGCCTGAACGTTGAGAACATGATCAACAAGGCCTACGGCGCGTATGCCTATGCCATGATCGACCTCAACGGCCGCCTCGATGCCGATCAGGTTGCAAAGATCGACCGTATCCCGGAGGTCATCCGCGTGCGCGTGGTGTAAAGAGCGATAAAATAACAGCCGCTCCCGATCGGGAGCGGCTGTTTTGCGTATGGAGTGGATTTATTTCTGCTTTTTTGCCAGCGCGGCCTCGGAGAAATCGCGGATCTGCGGCACTTTGTTCAGCGCAAAGTACAGCGCCAGACCGCCCACGATGCCGACGGCAGCCTGTGCTGCGTTGCCCGGGATCTCTGCCGCCGCGGCCATGCCGTAGCCAAGAATGAAATCCTCAAACACAAAGTAGCCCAGCACCATGATGATCTCACCGCAGATGGCGCTCAGCAGCGCGAAGCCGTAGTTCTTTTTGCGGCAGGCGCGGAAGATCAGCGCCGCGACCACGGCAGCGCACCCTTTGACGACGAGCGTGCCGGGGGCGTAGCTCATATAGCCGGAGATCACATCTGCCAGGCCGGAGCCAAAACCGGCAGCCACGCCGCCGTAGAGCGGGCCGGCCAGCAGGGCGGCGAGCACGACCACAATATCGCCGGCGTTGAGATAGCCGCCGGTCACGGTCGGAATCTTGATGACGAGCGTCGCCACGCAGCACAGCGCCATGAGCATGGCGGTGTAGACGAGATTTCTGAGTTTCTGGTTCATAATATCACCTTATTTCTGTTGGTGGCTCAAGGATACGATATTCGGCACAAATAAGCAAGGGTTGAGAGCGACGAAAAATCCTGCTATACTGGTATGAGAAATGGGGGATTTGACCATGACCAGGAAATTATATGATCTCGACAGCCACCGGCGTGATTTTTCCGCGACCGTGCTGCGCTGTGACCCGGACGGGGAGCGCTATGCCGTTGTGCTCGATCAGACGGTGTTTTTCCCGGAGGGCGGCGGCCAGCCGGCTGATACCGGCGTGCTCGGCGGCGCGCACGTTCTCGATGTGCAGCTCCTGCCGGATGCGATCGTACACTATACGGACGTGCCGCTTACGCCCGGCGCGCAGGTGCGCGGGGAGATCGACTGGCCGCAGCGCTTCCGGCGCATGCAGGGCCATTCGGGTGAGCACATCATTTCGGGGCTGATCCACAGCGAATACGGATTTGACAACGTCGGCTTCCACCTCGGGGAAGACGCGATCACGATGGATTATAGCGGCGAGCTCACATGGCAGCAGCTCATGCACATCGAGCGGCTCGCGAACGAGGCTGTGTACCGCAATGTGCCGATCCGGACGGAGTACCCGGCGCCGGAGCGGCTGGCGCATATGGAATACCGCAGCAAGCTCGACCTGAAGGAGGATGTGCGCATCGTGACCGTGGAGGGCTACGATGTCTGCGCCTGCTGCGCGCCGCACGTGTCGCACACGGGCGAGATCGGCGCGATCAAGTTCACGTCGGTCATGCGCCACCGCGGCGGCGTGCGCGTAACGATCCTGTGCGGGTCGGACGCGGAGGCGGACTATCGGGAAAAGAGTGCGCAGGTCGCGGCGCTCTCGGCGCAGCTGTCCGTGCGGCAGGCGGACGTCGTTCCGGCTGTGCAGCGTCTGCTCGATGAGATCGCACAGCACAAGGCAGCGGCCGCGGAGTTGGAGCGCCGCCTCAATGCGCAGAGATTGCAGCTGCTGCAGGAAACGCCCGGCAGCATCTGCGTCATCGACCGCTTTGACGACCCGGTCGCCATGCGCGAATTCGTCAATGCCGGCATGCTGCTCGCCGGCGGCGTCTGCGCCGCCTTCACCGGCAGCGACGCGGAGGGCTATCGCTATATCATCGGCAGCCGCACGGTCGATCTGCGTGCCGCGGCAAAGACTATCAATGCGGCCATCAGCGGCCGCGGCGGCGGCAAGCCGACCATGATCCAGGGCTCATGCACGGCCCCAGCCGCCGTGATCGAGGCATTTTTTTCTGCCTATCCCGGGAAATGATGCAAATAGAATGATGTGAACAGGAAAACAGGGCCGCGGAATTCCGCGACCCTGCTTTTTTGGTTTTGCTCAGATTACTGCATGCCGTTTTCGTAGGCGGCGATCATCTTTTTGACCATCTGGCCGCCGATGCTGCCGGCCTGACGGGACGTCAGGTCGCCGTTGTAGCCCTGCTTCAGGTTCACGCCCACCTCGGACGCGGCTTCCATCTTGAAGCGGTTCATCGCCTCACGCGCATTGGGGTTGACAAGGTTGTTGCTCTTGGAAGTAGCCATTTCGTTTTCCATCTCCTTTTCTCGTTTTGGGTTTCTTGACCCGCTACTATTTTCTGCGGACAGGATGGAAGTATGCAGAGCAGAAAAATGCAATTTTTGCAAGCTCTTTTTTCTCGTATTCTGCTTTCAGTGAACGTTTTATTGGACATATGATGCTGTATATTAGAGACAGAAAATGGTCCCGCTATGCGCGCGGATGATTTGACCCGGAAAGGAGATGCGCGGTATGTACGTTTTGCTGTTTCTGGTGCTCCTGCCTATTGGCGTCTTGATCGAGCTATTGAAGCTCAATAAATAACCGCCTGAGCGGAGCGCGCTGTATATGCGGAGAATTTGTCTGCGCATGCCGAAATACCTTGTGTTGCAAATGATGCGGATGTATAATTGGAACAGCCAACCATTTTTGCTTTGGCGAGCGAGAAAGATGTGATGAAACATGACCTATGAGGCAGTTAACAGCATTAGCACCGAACGCAGTTATGATACGGCGGATGAAGCGGAACGCGTTGCGTGCGCCGTGCGTGCGTTGGTCGCCAAGACCGCGCCGGATGACGCGCAGCTTTGGCTGCCGCTTCTGATCCATCTGCGCGATACGGCGGCAGTCATGGAATATCTGACGGCTCGCTGGCTGCCGGAGCAGTATTGCGTGAGCCTTGGCCTGCAACGGGAGGAGTTTTTCCGTCTGGCGATCCGGGCAGCGCTGCTGCACGATATCGGGAAAGCAACCCCAAATTTCCAGCGCAAAATCACGCTTGAGCAGCCGGAATTGCGTCAGCGCTTGGAAGCGGCCGGCTTGGAGATCCGGTTTCAAAAGGGAAAGCAGCTCGATGTGAATGTTCCGCATGCGGCAGCCGGCGCTGAGATCCTGCGCAGCGAAGGATTCACGGATGACCTTGCGGCTGTCGTCGGTGCACATCATGGCAGGACCGAAGAATATATGCTTACCAGCTATTGTGAAAAAGCGCCTATTGCGTTTGGCTGGAGCGGTTCGGGTGACAGTGATACGCTGTGGGGCTCTGTCCAGCGGCATGTTATCCGCTGGGCGGAGGATGTGCTCGGATGCGGTGCACCGGCACGCGATGCTGCGTGTTCGGTACCGGCGCAGATGGCGCTGAGCGGCTTAGTGATCATGGCAGACTGGATCGCCAGCAATACGGCCTATTTCCCGCTTATCTCCATGGACGCGCAGCCGGGTCGGTATGACCCGCGCCGCGCTGAGCGAGCGCTACAGAAACTGGATCTGCCGCGGCCGTGGCAAGTCTCTGCCGACTGGAGCACGGCGGACTATTTTCAGCGGCGCTTCGGCTTTTCGGCAAATCCCGTCCAGCAGCAGATGGAGCAAGTCGCAGGGACGGTGAAAACACCGGGCGTGATGATCCTTGAAGCGCCGATGGGACACGGCAAGACGGAGGCGGCACTGGCTGCGGCAGAAATTCTGATGAATCGTTTTGGCCTGGGCGGCGCTGCGTTTTTCCTCCCGTCGCAGGCGACGTCCAATGCAATGTTTACCCGTATGACACAGTGGGCGCGGCATCAGCCGGACGCGGTCCGAGTTGCAGTGGAGCTGGCGCACGGCCAGGCAGAGCTGAACGCGGAATTTGCGTGTCTGGAATCCGGGCACGTGCAGATCGAGCAGGGCGAAGCGGATGCCGACCCGCTGCAGACACATGCCTTCTTCCGCGGCCGAAAGACGAAGCTGCTGGCAAATCTGGTGGTCGGCACGGTGGATCAGCTGCTCATGGCTGCGCTGAACCGAAAACATGTGATGCTGCGCCAGCTTGGTCTGACCGGCAAGGTGGTTATTCTGGACGAGTGCCATGCCTATGATGCGTATATGAATACCTATCTGGATCGTGTGCTGAACTGGCTGGGCGCTTATCATGTGCCGGTTATTTTGCTGTCGGCCACACTCCCGGGGCAGCGCAGGGCAGAATTGCTGCGCGCCTATCTCGGGGTGAAAAAGCCTGTAGATACGGCGATCGCCGCGTGTCAGGACTATCCGTTGCTGAGCTGGACGGAGAATAAGACGGTACATATGGCTGCCGTCTCTGCGCAGGGGTGCAGCCGAGATGTCTGTGTGCAGCGTGTGGAGCAGGAGCAGGCGCTTGCGGCGGCGGGCGAGGCGCTCAAGAGCGGCTGCGTCGGACTGATCGTCAACACGGTCAAGCGGGCGCAGATGCTGCGCGAGGAGCTGCGGCAAGCTTACCCGGATGCGGTGATTTTGATGGATCACTCCCGCTTTCTGGCGCCGGATCGGCTGGAGCATGAGCAGGAAATTTTGCGGTGTGTCGGCAAAAACACAGATGCGCAAATGCGGCGCGGTGTGCTGGTGATCGGCACACAGGTGCTGGAGCAGTCACTGGATCTGGATTTTGATCTGCTGATCACGGATCTGTGCCCGATGGATCTGCTGCTGCAGCGCATCGGCCGTCTGCACCGGCATGCACGCACCAGACCGCAGGGGCTGGAAGTGCCGCGCTGCCTGGTCATGGGGGCGCTTGGAGAGTTGGATGCCGGAAGCCAGGCTGTGTATGGTGACTATCTTTTGCTGCGTACGCGGCGGCTGCTGCCGGAGCACATTCGTTTGCCGGAGGACATTTCGCCTCTGGTGCAGAGGACTTATGATGCGATGCGCTTCCCGCCGGAGTCGGACGAGGAGACCAGCGCTGCATATGAGGCCTATCAATATGCGCAAAAGCGCCAAAAGTGCAAGGCGAAGGACTATCTGCTGGCACAGTGTGACGACTATGATTCACTCATTGGTATGATGGACAATATCGATCAGTTTACAGATCTGCAGGCGCAGGCGGCAGTTCGAGACGGGACAGCTGCCGTTGAGGTACTGGTCGTGCAGCGGTCGGAAGACGGAATGCTGCTGCTCTCCGGGGAACAAAAGGGGATGTGTCTGCGTGCGGATACCCAGCCGAGCGCCGATGAGGCACGCTGGGTCGCGGCGCAGCGTCTGCGGTTGCCGTCGCATTTCAGCGCGCGGTACTGTGTGAATGCAGTGCTGGAAGCGCTTGAGGATCAAACACGCCAGTCTCTGCCGCTGTGGCTGCAGGCGCCAATGCTGGAAGGCGAACTGTTTTTGATCTTAGATGCGGACGGTACAGCACAGCTGGCCGGTAAGACACTGCGATATGACCCGCAAGTCGGATTAACAGAAGAGGAGGAGACGCATGGAACAAATGGAATTCAATCTGCTGGATGAACCGTGGATACGGGTGATGACCGAGGACTGCACAGTCGTGGAGCGTTCGCTGATGCAGGTGCTCTTAAACAGCCACCGGTATCAGCGGCTGGCGGGCGAACTTCCGACACAGGATGTGGCGCTTTTGCGCTTGCTGCTGGCAATTTTGCAGACGGTTTTTTACCGCGTAGACCCGGAGGGTGAGGATGACCCGATCGAGGACCGCGCGGCTGCCATCCGTCGCTGGCAGGCGTTGTGGAACGCCGGTTGTTTTCCGGTGCAGCCGATCCGGACGTACCTGGAGACATGGAAGGATCGCTTCTGGCTTTTCCATCCAGAGCATCCGTTTTATCAAGTCCCGGCTGCGGCGGTGGGGACGAAATTCAAAGCGTCAAAACTGAATGGGGAGTTGTCAGAGAGCGCCCATAAAATGCGCCTGTTCCCGCTTCGTGACGGCGAAGAGAAGGAAACTTTAAGCTATGCAGAGGCGGCGCGATGGCTTGTGACACTGATTGGCTTTGATGATAGTGCCTCAACCAAAAAGGAGACCGGAACTGGCACTGGATGGCTCGGGGATCGTGTTAATGTGTATGCAATTGGGGAAAACCTGTTTGAAACGCTGATGCTCAACCTCGTTTTCCTGAAAGATGGAAGATATGTGTGGGCGGAAAACATCCCGGCATGGGAACAGCCGACAGTGACAACAGCAAAAAAAAGGGAGATTCCCCTACCAGATAATCAGGCTGAGCTTTTGACATTGCAGTCTCGCAGATTGATTTTGAGCCGCGAAGAAAACAGGGTTACCGGTTTTTCCTCAACAGGTGGTGACTTTTTTGGTAAAGAGGGCAGAGCAAATGCCTTTTCCGAGCAAATGACACTCTGGCGAGCGGGTAAGACACCGAAAAATGCTGCGCCGCAATTTGTTCCGGCGTCTGTGGACCCGTGGCGGCAGATGTGGAGAGACTTTGAGGTGATTCTTGGAAGACGTGAAGATGCACACATTCCAGGGGTAGTTGCATGGCTGACGGAGCTGCGCAGAAAAAATGTAATTCCAAGAAAATATGTCCATATCGCTTCTGTTGGCGTCACATATGATTCGAAGAAAGGTTCAATTGTGGATATCGTCTCGGATCATTTGGATTTTCAAATGAGTCTGCTTGACGCGGCCGGAGAACTATGGATTGTGCTTGTTGGCGGCGAAATTCATCTAATTGATAAGATGGCGAGAGCGTTGGGCGCTTTGGCAGAGGGGCTCTATTTGGCGCAAGGAGGGCAGCTGGATGGGGCAGGAAAGAAGGCGCGTCAGTCACAACGAGATGAAGGTATGCGTTTGCTCTATGCCGCTGTTGATTTGCCGTTCAGAGAGTGGCTCGCACACATTGGCGCTCAGCACGGAGATGACGAGAACACCCGCGCGCAGGAGCAACAGTGTTGGCGTAGTATTGTATTCAGAATTGCGGACAATTTGGGCAGAGAGATGGTACGGGATGCCGGGACGGCTGCATTTACAGGTCGTTGGATTGTGAATGAAATGGCCGAAACGAATGGCCGTTTCTTTACTAAGACGAACGGAGAGCGAAAAAGTGTGTTTTATTCTTCTCCAACGGAATACAACCGCTATTTGAACAACCTGAAGTCCCTGCTAAAGAATGCAGCAGAATGAGGAGGTAGCTGATGAGTGACCAAAAAGCGAAGGTGAAAAGCTACGTGCGCAGACGGCTGGAATCGTGGCAGCACGAGCCTAATCCGCACCAGATCCGCGCGGATCTGGCAAATTTGCGCCGCGGCATCGGAAAAGCGCCCGGAGACCTGCCGGAGCTCTGGGGGCTGCTGTTTCGGGACTTTCCGGAGGAACTGATGAGCAGCACCGGCGAGCCCACATGGGCTGAATGGGCGGTGTCGGGCGCGCTGACGCTGTATGCGCTGCATCAGCAGGGCGCGCAGCGGTCGATGCAAGCGGACGGTCAGCGGCTGGGCATGGCAATCCGCAAGCTTGCCGGAAACGACACGGATCGGCTCAAGGCGGTGCAGCGGAGATTCAATGCCTTTGCCACTGCGCGGAGTATGCCGGAGTGCCTGCACCACCTGCGTGGACTGATCCAGCTTCTGAGAAGCGAGGACATCCCGCTGGACTATGTGGAGCTGGCCGGAGATTTGTATGAATTCCAGACGCCGGACGGAGCTGCAAGAGTTCGTCTGCGCTGGGGACAGGATTTTTACCGGAATGCGTTCCGGACAGAACAGGGAAAGGATGACGACCATGCATAACAACGAGAGAATTTACGTAGACGTCCATGTACTTCAGACCGTTCCGCCGAGTTGCGTGAACCGCGACGATACCGGCAGTCCGAAGACCGCTGTCTATGGCGGCGTGACGCGCGCCAGAGTGTCCAGTCAGGCGTGGAAGCGCGCCATGCGCCTGAAATTCCGGGAGATGCTCTCGGCGGGCGATGTCGGCCGGCGGACGAAACTGGTGGTCGATCTCATCGCCGGAAAGATTCTGGAGCTGCAGCCCGATCTCTCTGAGAAAAAGGCGCAGCAGCTGGCGCAGAAGGTGCTGGAGGCAGCCGGCGTGAAGGTCAAAGAAGATAAGGAAAAACTGAAAACAGGTGCGCTGTTTTTCATCAGCCCCGGTCAGATCCAGGCGCTGGCGGAGATCGCGCTGCAGCCGGAGGACGGTAAGCTCGACAAAGCGGCCTGCCAAGCGGCGCTCAAGACGCTCCCTACGGTAGATCTGGCACTCTTCGGACGCATGGTTGCCGACGATCCGTGCCTGAATTTCGACGCAGCGGCACAGGTCGCGCACGCGATCTCGACGCACGCTGTGGAGAACGAGTATGATTATTTCACCGCTGTCGACGACTGTGCGCCGGAGGACAATGCCGGTGCGGGGCATTTGGGCACGGTGGAATTCAATTCGTCCACGCTGTATCGCTATGCGACCGTGAACGTTGAAGACCTCCGGAAAATGCTCGGTCAAAAGACGTCCGAGGCGGTGCGCGCGTTCGTGGATGCGTTCATTCGCAGTATGCCTACCGGCAAGCAGAATACGTTTGCCAACTGGACGCGGCCGGATGCTGTGTACGTGACCGTGCGCAAGGACCAGCCCATCAATCTGGTCGGCGCGTTTGAAAAACCTGTTCGCGCGGGAAATTCCGGTTATGTGGACGGTTCGATCCGCGCGCTGGTGACTTACGCGCAGGAGACATATGCAGATTTTGCCTCTGCGCCGGTGCTTTCGCTCGCTGTAGGCAGCGGTCTGGAGGCTCTGGCCGAGCCGTGCTCTGTGAATGCGCTTCTGGATGCGTTGGAGGCGTGGCTGCAGGGCGGTGAGGAGCAGCAATGAGTACGCTGCTGTTGCGCTTGGCCGGCCCGATGCAGTCTTGGGGGACGGACTCGAAATTCGATGTGCGGCGCACCGGACGCGAGCCGAGCAAGAGCGGCGTGATCGGTCTGGTCGCGGCGGCGCTGGGCATCGCGAGGCAGGATCGCCAAGCGCTGCAGACGCTCAATGGTCTCCGCTTTGGTGTGCGCGTTGACCGCGAGGGGGCGCTGCTGCGTGATTTTCATACGGCGCGGCCGGAAAAGGGCACGCCGTATGTGACCTACCGCTACTATCTCTCGGATGCGGAATTTGTGGCCGGGTTGGAAAGCGACGATCGTGCGCTGCTCACGCGGATCGCGCAGGCGCTGCAAGCTCCGGCGTTCCCGCTGTATCTTGGTCGCCGCTCCTGTCCGCCGGTCGGCAGAGTATTTTTGAAGATTTCGGATGAGCCGCTGGAGGCGGCGCTGCGTGCCGATGCACCGCTGGGCGCAACGCGCCTTGTGCTGGACGCTGCGGCAAGTGAGCCGGGCGGGCTTGTACGCGACGTTCCGCTGTCGTTTGATCCGGCGCGCCGGGAGTATACATACCGCCGCGTGACCGAACGCGTGCTGCATGGTGCGGCGGAGCATGATCCTATGGCGGAATTGGAGGATGCGATATGTACCTGACGCAAATGCTTTTGGATCAGAAAAATCGTCAGACGCTGGCTGCGCTGGCGTCGCCGAGTAAATTCCATGGGGCGATCGAGGCGGCGTTTCCCGGCCCGAGGCAGCGAAACCTCTGGCGGATCGACAGCCGCGCCGGTCAGAAATATCTTCTGCTCCTCAGTGAGACACCGCCGGATCTCACGCAGGCTGCGGCTCAGTTCGCGCCGCCGGGGGAGCATTGGCAGACAAAGTCGTATGATCCGCTGCTCACCCGCATTTTGCCGGGCAGCCGCTGGCAGTTTCGCCTGTGTGCAAACCCGACATACAGTGTCCCTGCAGGACCGGGGCAGCGCGGGCGCGTCTGCGCGCACAGCACCACGGAGCATCAGCTTGCGTGGCTGCGAAAGCAGAGCGAAAAGCATGGTTTCGCCTTGCAGGATGATGCGTTCACGGTTACAAACGTGAAGTGGTATCGGTTTAAAAAAGGCGGTACAGGCAGCCGCGTGACCTTCTTGGCTGTTACCTATGAGGGAATCTTGGAGGTTCAAGACCCGGAGCGTTTTTGTGCTGCACTCTGCCGCGGAATCGGCTCAGGCAAGGCCTATGGCGCAGGGCTCATGACATTGGTCGGGGCAGGGCAGTCGCATGGCTGACCTGCCCGGTATGATCCGCCCGGAGCTTCAGGCGCTGCCGCAGATCGGTGATCGCATGACATTTCTCTACTTTGAGCACTGTGTTTTGAATCGTCAGGACAGCGCCATTACCGTGACGGATGACCGCGGGACGGTCTTTGTGCCCGCCGCAGCGATCAGTGTCCTGCTCCTCGGGCCGGGGACAAAGGTGACGCATCGCGCTATGGAGCTCATTGGTGACGCAGGTGTCAGTGTTCTCTGGGTAGGGGAGCACGGCGTGCGCTATTATGCCGGCGGCCGGGCACTGACGCACAAGGCAGGTCTGCTGATCCGGCAGGCCGCCTTGGTCAGCAATACGCGTTTGCGCCTCGGTGTGGTGCGGCAGATGTACAGTATGCGCTTTCCGGGTGAGGATGTGTCCTCATTGACGCTTCAGCAGCTTCGCGGCAGAGAGGGTGCGCGCATTCGCAGTGTCTACCGGCATGCAGCAAAGAAGTGGAATGTTCCGTGGAGCGGTCGGACATATGACCCGGAGAATTTTGACGGCGGCGATGCCGTCAATCAGGCGCTGTCTGCCGGACACGCTTGCCTATACGGCGCGGCGCATGCGGTCATCCAGGCGCTCGGCTGTTCTCCGGGACTGGGGTTTGTCCATACCGGACATGAATGCTCCTTCGTCTATGACATTGCGGATCTGTACAAGGCGGACATTACGATTCCACTGGCGTTTGAACTGGCGGCCACGGTCGACAGCGAAAATATCGGCAGTGAAATGCGCCGTCGAACGCGCGATGCCATGGTTCAGCACCATCTTATGGAGCAGATGGTGCGTGACATCCGAACCCTGCTCTCTGACAGCGGTGAACTGTCTGAGGAAGACAATGCGGTCTATCTTTGGGACGATAGGCGCGGTCAGGTCGCCAATGGCCGCCTGTACGGTGCGGAGGGTGAACCATGATCGTCGTGACGGTGACGGACTGCCCGCCGCGTTTGCGCGGTGACCTGTCAAAATGGCTGCTGGAGATTAATACCGGTGTTTATGTCGGCCAACTGAATCCCCGTGTGCGGGAGGAACTGTGGAAACGGATCTGCAAGCATCTTCCCAGAGGACGGGCAACAATGGTGTACTCGGCAAATAACGAGCAGCGGATGTCGTTTCATGTCCATAACACGACGTGGCAGCCCGCTGACTATGAGGGCATCACGCTGATGCGTCGGCCGCTTGCAACACCGCTGCCGGAAGGGGAGAAGCCGCCGCTGAGCAAGTCGGCAATCATCCAAATGGATCGAAACAAGCAGTCGGCCAAGCAACGTCGTGCCAAGCAGCTCGGCTATGTTGTGATCGATGTGGAAACCACAGGACTTGACTGCGACAAGAGCGAAATATTGGAGCTGGGTGCGATCCGTGTGATCGATCATCAGGTCACGGATACGTTTTCGGCACTGGTGCGGCCTGAGCAGCCAATCCCTGCAGAGATTACGACGTTGACTGGCATCACGCAAGATGCGGTGTCGGCGCAGGGGACTGCGCTGCAGCCGCTGTTGGAGCAGTTTTGGGCATTTGTCGGTCAAAGCCCTGTGATGGGGCACAATCTGGATTTTGATTTGGCATTTTTGAAAAAGGCGAGTGCCCGCTTCGGGCTTTCCTTGCCGAATGTGCGCATCCGTGACACGCTGAAGCTGGCGCGCAGAAAAGTTCCCGACCTGCCGGATCATCGGCTGGCTACGCTGGCTGCATATTTTGGCATCGAGTATGCGCAGCAGCACCGCGCGCTGCCGGACTGTATCGCAGCGTTTCAGGTCTATGAGAAACTGAATGAAATCTGATGACAATGGGATCAAAAGTCCTTATTTTTTAAGGCTTTCTTTAGTCTTTTCCCCGCACACGCGGGGGTGATCCCAACGAAGTCGGGAAAATGTACGAAAACGACACCTTTTCCCCGCACACGCGGGGGTGATCCCGTGCAGGACGCGATCGAGAACGTGCAGAGCCACTTTTCCCCGCACACGCGGGGGTGATCCCGACACGCAGCAGCTGATGATCTACTGCGTGGACTTTTCCCCGCACACGCGGGGGTGATCCTGACTTCGTCAAACAGCGTGCGACGATCCAGACCTTTTCCCCGCACACGCGGGGGTGATCCCGCGATAATGTTTCGGTACTTTTCGCCAATACCCTTTTCCCCGCACACGCGGGGGTGATCCCCAGGAGTTGTTAGAAAAATAACCTCCATCCACCTTTTCCCCGCACACGCGGGGGTGATCCTTCCAAC